>Ga0209922_100148_pt1 | contig 207482 bp, 196 predicted proteins | sample ThiBiot_500_biof_FD_183946 | JGI IMG/M metagenome (GOLD analysis project Ga0209922, IMG submission 183946) | Wastewater bioreactor microbial communities from Cape Town, South Africa - Thiocy_expt_500_biof (SPAdes) | ecosystem: Engineered > Bioreactor > Thiocyanate-remediating >... | reverse complement strand
CCCTTTGTCTGACGACCATAGCAGAGTGGAACCACCCCTTCCCATCCCGAACAGGACGGTGAAACGCTCCCGCGCCAATGATAGTAGGCACTGCGCCTGTGAAAGTAGGTCATCGTCAGACTCCTTATACCAATCCCCCGACGTGTGTCGGGGGATCACACAGAACACACCCCCCAGGAATAGGGGGCGTGCGTGTTTTTAAAGCGTTCATGCATGTAAAATCGGGCGAGTGCATACCCGACCCCACAAAGCGTTATTCAGGCTGCTACGCCGGCTGTCCGATGGCCATTTTCATTCGGGGCAGGCCCTGGCGGACGAATTCGGCCTGTCCCGCTCCAGCATCTTCAACATTCTCGCGCAGGCCGAATCGGCAGGGATGACCATCCATGCGGTCCGCGGACGCGGTTATCGCATGCCGGAACCCGTGGAATGGCTGGATGGCGCGGTGGTCGCCCAGTATCTGGGCGCGCTGGCCGGTCATTTCACGCTACACATGCTGGATAGCATCGATTCGACTAATACGGCCTTGATGGCCGCCGCGCTGGGCGGGGCTGCAGACGGGACGTTGTTCTGCGCGGAACATCAATATACCGGCAGGGGGCGGCGCGGCCGCCCGTGGCATTCGGTCGTAGGCGGCAGCCTCACGTTTTCGGTATTGTGGCGCTTCGATACCGGCTTGCAGTCGCTGGCAGGCCTGAGCCTGGTCGTGGGGCTCGCCATCGCGCGCGCGCTCAATCGCCATGGCCGCTATCCCGTTCGTCTGAAATGGCCCAACGATCTGCTGGTGGATTACCGCAAACTGGCGGGGATTCTGGTCGAGGTTCAGGGCGACATGAATGGGCCTGCCTTCGCCGTCGCAGGCGTCGGCCTGAATGTCCGGCTCAGCGAGACGCAGCGCGATGCGGTCGATCAGGCCGTGGTCGATCTGGCCGAGATGGAGGTGACAGCGGGACGCAACCAGCTCTTGGCAGACTGCCTGCTGGAACTGCACGCGGCCTTGCAGGTCTTTCGTCAGCATGGCTTCGCCGCCTTGCGCGAGGACTGGCTGTCACTGGATGCCTATGCCGGCAGGGCGGTGGCGTTGGTATTGCCGGATTCGCGCAGCGTGCAGGGCGTGGCGTGCGGGGTCGATGAAACGGGTGCGTTCCTGCTGCGCGACAGGCAATCCACCCTGAGATCATACAACGGCGGTGAAATCAGCCTGCGCCTGGATGGCGCGCGATGAGCGGGCGCCGTGTATTGCTCGACGCCGGAAATACCCGCTTGAAATGGGCGGTGGTGGAGAACGGGCACTGGCATGCGACAGGCCTGAGCGACTATGCCGACTGGTCGGCCTTGAAGGCCCAGCTGCAAGCGGACACCGCTTGTTTTATCGCCAGCGTCGCCGATGCCGCACACGAGCGGGAGATCGCCGCGTTCATGGAGACGATGGGCCTCGTTCCCTCGTGGCTGAGCGCCGAGGCCCGCTTCGGGGGCGTGGAGAACACCTATTCGAATCCGCGCCAATTGGGCGTGGATCGCTGGATGGGCTTGATCGCGGCGCGCCAGCGTACCGATGAGGCAGCGCTGGTGGTGTCGGTCGGCACGGCGATGACGGTGGATGCGCTGTCCGCCGAAGGGGTGTTCCTGGGCGGGGTGATCGTGCCCGGCGTCCAGTTGATGCGGCAGGCATTGCGGCACGGCACGGCGCGGATCGACGAGGTGGCGGGGGCCTGGCAGGCGTTTCCCCGCGCCACCGCCGACGCCGTGCACAGCGGGATCGTGGCGGCGCTGTGCGGCGCCATTGCGCTGCAGCACGCGCGCCTGGCCGAAGTCGCCGGCATGGCGCCACGCTGCCTGCTTACCGGAGGCGATGCCGGAGAAATCCTGCCGTATCTTGGAATGCCGGGCGAGCATGTGCCTGCTCTGGTGCTGGAAGGAATCGACGGTGTGGCCCGAGGAACGATCGCCTCATGAAATGGATGACTTGGATATTGCTGGTGGCCAATCTCGCGGTAGCCGGTTTCTTTATCGGGCGTGGCAACTGGTCCGATGAGGCGGCCACCCGGACGGCCTCGCTGAATGTGGACCGTCTCAGTTTGCGCAGCCAGTCGACCGCACTCCCCGGCGCGACGCCAGCGGCAACGGTTGCCGCGCCCCCGGCATTGTGTCTGGAATGGCGCGGCTTGAATCGCGAAGAGTTCATCCAGGTGCGGCAGCAGCTCAAATCGCTGGCAGGCGAGCGTGTGATGTCGTTCACCGAGGTGCCGCTGAATACACGGCAGTGGGTCATCTTCCCGCCCTTGCCCAGTACGGAATCGGCCGCGGCCAAGCTGAGCGAGCTGGCGGCCGCAGGGGTGAAGGAGGCATTCGTGGTCAAGGATGGCAATTGGCGCAATGCCATCTCGCTCGGCTTGTATGCTGACGTCGATGCGGCGCAGCGTCGCGTTCTCGAAGTCGAGGGCAAGGGCGTGCTCGGTACCCGAGTCGAGGTGCTGCCGCGTCAGGGTACGGATTTCTATTTCGTGATCCGCAGCGAAGATCCGGATACGCTGAAAAGCCTGAGCGGGATCAAGCAGGCCTACCCGAACAGCCGGCAGTCGCGCGTGGCCTGTCCGTCATAAACCCCGCAGCAGGAAGTGGAGCGCGATGCCGCCGAACACCGCGGCACCGAACCAGGTGTTGTGCAGGAAGGCACGGAAGCATTGCTGCGGGTCGCGTTGACGGATCAGCCTCATGTGGTACAGCGCGATCGCCGCCGCCACGGCCAGTCCGCCGTAGAACGCCAGCCCCATCCCGCGCTGCCAGCCGACCCAGCCGAGCAGGCCCAGCGTCGCAACGTAGCACAGCGCGATGGCGGCAAGATCGTAGCGGCCGAACGTGATGGCCGAGGTTTTGATGCCGATCTTGAGGTCGTCTGCGCGGTCGACCAGCGCATATTCGGTGTCGTAGGCAATCGCCCAGAAAATATTGGCGCCCAGCAGAATCCAGGCTTCGCGCGGAACCTCGCCCCACAGCGCGGCATAGCTCATCGGGATGCCGAAGCCGAACGCGATGCCGAGATAGGCCTGGGGAATCGCGAAGAAGCGTTTGGTGAAGGGGTAGCTGGCCGCCAGAAACAGGGCGACCACGGACAGTTTCAGCACCAGTGTGTTGAGCGGCAGGATCAGCAGGAACGCCAGCAGCGACAGGCCGGCCGCCAGCAGCAGGGCTTCTTTGGGCGACACCTTGCCGGCCGCCAGCGGGCGCTCGCGGGTGCGCGCCACGTGCGGGTCGAAATCGCGGTCGGCATAGTCGTTCATGACGCAGCCGGCCGAACGCATCAGTACGACGCCCATGACGAAAATCCACAGGATCAGCCAGCTTGGGCGACCATTGCTGGCCAGCCATTGCGCCCATAGGGTGGGCCACAGCAGCAGCAGGATGCCGATCGGCTTGTCGAGCCGCATCAGCTTTTCGTAATGGGACAGGCGTTCGGTCAGGGTCATGGCGTGTCGAGGGTGGGCAGAAAGACTTCGGTCACCAGGAGCGGATGGCGGTTGAGACAGAAAACGGAACGGCGTGCCCACAGGCTGCTGACGGCCACCGTCTGCAGCCTGGCTGCGGCGCGAAAGAGCGGGTGGTCGTTCCGCACCCGGCGATAGGCCAGGGGTTGGCGTTCGATGCGAGGGTCGCTGAACAGGGCTTCGCCGAGCGAACGACTGCCGAGTCGCGTGATGCCGTTCCAGCCGCCGCGCAGGCCGGCGGGCGGCAGCACGCTGTGGGCAAACACCACCGGCACGTCATTGCACAGCAGCAGGACTTCGCGTACATAAACACGGGTGCCATGCGCCACGCCAAGCAGCGCGTATTCGTCGGCGTTGGCACGCGCCAGTCCCGTCTCGGTCGGCACCACGCGGAACGATGTGCAGTGTGATTTCAGGCGCTGAGTCAGCGAACCATGGTCGCTGAGCCAGCTGCGCAGCGAGCGCGGGAGCGAGAATGGGTGGGCAAGCCAGCCCTGCCGGGAATCGAGCACGGCGAACCGTTCATCATGTGGAAAGTCGGCATTATGCCGCAGCGACGGCATCCAGGGCCTGTTAACAGGCCCTAAATCGACGTCAATGCCTGTCGCTGGCCGATCCATCGCTCCATGTGGCGCGCGGCGATGTCGGGATGGCCGGCGAGACAGCGCTGCGCCAGGTCGCGCGCGGCTTCCAGCAGCGCGACGTCGCGTTCGAGATCGGCGAAGCGCAGCATCGGCAGGCCGCTCTGGCGGTGCCCGAGCAATTCTCCCGGACCGCGCAGCAGCAGATCCCGACGTGCAATCTCGAAGCCGTCGGTGAGTTCGAAAATCACCTTCAGTCGCACCCGCGCGAGTTCCGACAGCGGGCTCTCGTACAACAGCACGCATACCGATTCGCGACTGCCGCGCCCGACCCGCCCGCGCAATTGATGCAACTGCGCCAACCCCATGCGCTCGGCGTGCTCGATCACCATCAGGGCGGCGTTGGGCACGTCGACGCCCACTTCGATGACGGTGGTCGCGACCAGCAGATCAACCTCGTGCGCCAGGAATGCGGCCATCACCGCCTGTTTCTCGTCCGGCTTCAAGCGCCCGTGTACCAACCCGATGCGCAGGTCGGGGAGCTGCTCCGCCAGCGTCGTGTAGGTATCCTGCGCGGTCTGCAGCTGCAATTTCTCCGATTCCTCGATCAACGGGCATACCCAGTAGGCCTGGCCACCGGCGAGGCAGGCGTCCGTCACGCGTGCCAGCACGTCGTCGCGGCGCGCGGCGCTGACCAGCTTCGTCACGACCGGCGAGCGGCCCGGCGGCAGTTCGTCGATCGTGGACACATCGAGATCAGCGAAAAAACTCATCGCCAGCGTGCGTGGAATGGGCGTCGCGCTCATCATCAGTTGGTGCGGCTCCGCGCCTTTCTGCATCAGCGCCAGCCGCTGGCCGACACCGAAGCGATGCTGCTCGTCGACCACCGCCACCCCGAGCCGCTGGAAGCTGCCGGCTTCCTGAAACAGGGCATGGGTCCCGAATGCGAGATCGGCGTCGCCTGCGGCAATCGCTTGCCATGCGGCGGCGCGCTCGGACTTCTTCTGGCTGCCGGATATCCAGGCGCAGCGCACGCCCAGCGCTGACAGGGGCGGCGCCAGCTTGCGATAATGCTGTTCGGCGAGGATTTCGGTCGGTGCCATGACGGCGGCCTGGAAGCCGTTCTCAATCGCCTGCAGGCAGGCGAGCGCGGCCACCACGGTCTTGCCGCTGCCCACATCGCCCTGCAACAGGCGACGCATCGGATGCGGCTGCGCCAGATCGGCGCTGATTTCCCGCCAGGCGCGCGTCTGGGCCGCGGTCAGCGAAAAGGGCAGTGCGTGCGTGAAGGCAGCGGTCAATTGCCGCCGGGCGGGCAAGGGGCGGGTAGAACGCGAGGTGCGTTGCCGGCGAGCGGTGGCCAGCGACAGTTGCTGCGCCAGCAATTCGTCGAAGGCGAGCCGCTGCCAGGCGGGATGGCGGCGCGACTCCAGCTCGCCCAGCGCGCAATCCAGCGGCGGCTGATGCAGCAGGCGGAGACTGGTTTCCAGTTCAGGCAAGCCGAGCTCGGCCAGCCAGTCGGCGGGCAGCGTATCGACGATCGGCGCCGTCAGGGCGCGTTCGACCGCCTTGCGCAGCGTGGCCTGTCCGAGCCCGGCGGTGGTGGGATAGACCGGCGTCAGCTGGGTCGGCAGCGGCGTGTCGTCATCGGCCCTGGCAAAACGCGGGTGCACCATTTCCAGCCCGAGGAATCCGCCGCGTACTTCGCCGCTGAAGCGGAAGCTGACGCCGGGCTGGAACAGCTTGAGATGGCTGGGATAAAAGTTCAGGAAGCGGATGCCGAGCACGCCGCCGGAGTCCTCCACCGTGACCGTCAGCATGCGGCGGGGACGGTAGGCGACATGGGCTTCGCGCACGGTCGCCTGCACCTGCGCCGCCTGTCCCGGCAACAGGTCGCGAATCGGCGTGATGCGGGTGTCGTCTTCCCAGCGCAGGGGCAGATGCAGGACGAGATCGGCGTCGCGGACGATGCCCAGCTTGGCGAGTTTGGTGGCGAGCGCGGGACTGACCGGAAAGGAAAACGGCGGCGCCGTTTTCAAGGCGGCAATTTAACCGGTCACCATCACGGCGTCGGCCTCGACCAGCGCGCCGCGCGGCAGCGTGGCCACGCCGACCACGGCGCGTGCCGGGTATGGCTGGCTGAAATAGCCGGCCATGATCTCGTTGACCCGGGGAAAGTGGCCGAGATCGGTGAGGAATACGTTCAGCTTCACCACGTCGCTCAGCGAGCCGTCCGCCGCCGCCGCCACCGCGGCCAGGTTCCTGAACACCTGATGGATCTGTGCCTCGATGCCGTCGACCATCTGCATCGAGGCAGGATCGAGACCGATCTGCCCGGACATATAGACGGTGTGATCGATGCGCACTGCCTGCGAATAGGTGCCGATGGCGGACGGCGCGTCGGAGGTCTGGATGATGCGTTTGTTCATGCTGGATTCCCGGGCCTGATTATTGGGGTTGTGCGGCGCGGCCGTCCTTCTTGCCCTTGATGCGGAAAATCCGCACCACGTCGGGCAGTGTGCGCAGGCCGCGCATGATGCGTGCGAGGTGCATGCGATTTTCCACCTGCACGGTGAAGAACAGCACGGTGTAAGGACCGCCGTCCTCTTCTTCCATCGCGACATTGCCGATGTTGGAGCCCTGTTCGGCGATCGCGGCCGAGACCTTGGCCAGCACGCCGCGCTGGTTGCCGACCACGACCTTGATCGAGACGTCGAACATATGGCCGGGCTCGGCTTCCCATTCGACGTCCAGCCATTTATCCGGATCGGTGCGGAAAGCGCGGATCGAAGGGCAGTCGTGAGTGTGGATGATGAGACCGCGTTCCTTGTGGATGAAACCGAGGATGGGGTCTCCGGGAATCGGGTGGCAGCATTGCGCCAGTTCGACTGCGATACCTTCGGTGCCGCGAATGCTGATGGCACGCGGATGCGCCGGTTCGCCGGTTTGCTCGCCGTGTACGTGCAGCAGTTGATGGGCGATCACCAGGGGCAGTTTCCGGCCGAGCCCGATGCCCGCGAACAGTTCCTGACGGGTTTGCAGTCCGTGGTCCCGGACGACGCGTTCCCATACGGCCGCATCGGGAGCGGTCGCCTCCGGATTGAGCGCGGCGATGGCATTGTTGAGCAGACGCTCGCCCAGTGCCGACGCTTCTTCCACACGCGTGTTGCGAAGATAATTCCGGATGTGCGAGCGCGCCTTGCCGGTGACGACGAAATTGAGCCAGGCCGCATTGGGGCTGGCGTTGGCCGCGGTGAGAATTTCGACGTGATCGCCGTTTCTGAGCTGGGTGCGCAAGGGCATCAACTCGTAATTGATCTTCACCGCGATACAGTGGCGGCCGACATCGGTATGCACGGCGAAGGCGAAATCCACGGCCGTGGCGCCGCGCGGCAGCGCCATGATCGTGCCTTTGGGAGTGAATACGTAGACTTCGTCGGGGAACAGGTCGACCTTGATGTGTTCGAGAAATTCGGGCGAGTCGCCGTGGTCGGCCTGGATGTCGAGCAGCGACTGCAGCCAGCGATGGGTGCGCGTCTGCACGTCGTTCAGCGCGGCATCGGCGGATTTGTACATCCAGTGCGAGGCGACGCCGGATTCGGCCAGCCGGTTCATGTCGGTGGTGCGGATCTGAACCTCGATCGGCGTGCCATTGGGGCCGAACAGGATGGAGTGCAACGACTGGTAGCCATTGGCCTTGGGAATCGCGATATAGTCCTTGAATTTTCCGGGGATCGGCTTGTACAGCGCGTGCAGCGAGCCGAGCGCCAGGTAGCAGTGCTGCTGGTCGCGCACCACCACGCGAAAGCCGTAGATGTCGAACACCTCGGAGAACGCCAGGTTTTTTTCCTGCATCTTGCGGTAAATGCTGTAGAGGTGCTTTTCGCGCCCGGTGATCGTGGCTTCAATCTTGCAGTGATCGAGCCTCTCCTGCAGCGCGATTCTGACCTTGTCGACCAGTTCGCGGCGGTTGCCGCGCGCGGCCTTCACCGCCTTGGCCAATACCTGATAACGGTTGGGATGGCTGTAGCGGAAGCCGAGATCTTCCAGTTCCTGGTAGACCGAGTGCAGTCCCAGCCGGTTGGCGATGGGTGCGTAGATCTCCAGCGTTTCCTTGGCGATGCGTTTGCGTTTATCGGCGGGCATCGATCCCATGGTCCGCATGTTGTGCAGGCGGTCGGCCAGCTTGACCAGAATGACCCGCACGTCCTGCGCCATCGCCAGCAGCATCTTGCGGAAATTTTCCGCCTGTGCGTGCTGTTCCGAGGCAAACGACAGCTTCTCGAGTTTGGAAACCCCATCGACCAGTAGCGAGACCGGCTTGCCAAAGCGCGTCTCGATCTCACCTGCCGTCGCCGGCGTGTCTTCCACCACATCGTGCAGCAGGGCCGCGCACAGCGTCTGCGTGTCCAGGTGCCAACTGGCGAGCAGGCCGGCGACGGCAAGCGGATGGGAAATGTAGGGTTCGCCGCTCTTGCGGAACTGGCCTTCGTGGGCGCTACGACTGAATTCGTAGGCATTTTCGATGAGGCCTATTTCGTTCGCCGTCAGGTAGGCCAGAGCCGGGCGCAGTGATTCGAATTCGTGCATCATCGACGGCGCACGCCTGGCGTGCGCCGTGTGTCGTTCAGGCGAGGAATCAGGCGCGGCCCCGGTTGAGGATTTCACGGCCGACCTTGCCTGCGGCGATTTCGCGCAATGCGGTGACGATGGGTTTGTCTTTCGATTCGACCAGCGGCTGCGAGCCTTGCGCCAGCTGACGGGCACGGTAGGTCACGGCAAGGGTCAGTTCGAAACGGTTGGGAAACATCTCGATGCAATCATCAACGGTGATGCGGGCCATACGGGTACTCCTGCGTCGGGTAGTCAGATACGTCGGAACTCCTCGAAGAGCATGGCGTGCCGCTTGAACTGGCGCGCTGCCTCGAGGCGAATGCTGCGGGTGATCGATACCAGGTCCAGCAGGGCATGGTCGAAATCATCGTTGACAATTATATAGTCGAACGCCCCGGCGTGAGCGACATCGCGGGCGGCGGCGGCCAGGCGGCGTTCGATCACCTCGTCGCTGTCCTGGCCGCGTCCGGCGAGGCGGGTGCGCAGGGCGCTGAACGAGGGCGGCAGAATGAAAATCGACGCGGATTGCGGAAAATGCTGGCGTATCTGTTCAGCGCCCTGCCAGTCGATCTCCAGCAGGATGTCGCGGCCGGCGTTGAGGTCGCGGCCGATGCTGCCTTTCGACGTGCCGTAGAAGTTGCCGTATACCTCGGCGTGTTCGAGAAACTCGCCGTCGGCCAGCATGGTTTCGAATCGCTCACGATCGACGAAATGATAGTCGCGGCCATCGGTTTCTCCGGGGCGCGGCGTACGGGTGGTATAGGATACCGACAGGCGGATCGCGGGATCGGCTTTCAGCAATGCCTTGACCAGGCTGGTCTTGCCGGCACCGGACGGTGCCCCGACAATGTAAAGCACACCTTCGCTGGGGTTGGGATTCATGGTCGTTCCGTTTCAGTGGTCATTCGATATTCCGGGCTCGTTCGCGCCTCTTTCCCCGGCCAGCGGGGAGAGGATTCATATCATGGCTGGCTTTTGACGTGAGGGGTTCAAGCCCGGTTAACTGTTCAGGCGGTTCAGCAGCGCCGGGATCCGGTCCGGATCGGTGTTCTTCAGCAGCCGTTGCGTGAGGGGGGTCAGCTCTTCCAGGTGGGATCTCAGCACCTGCTGCTTGACCTGCAGCAGGCTGGCCGGCTGCATTGAAAAAGACCGCAATCCCAACCCGAGCAACAGCCGCGTCAGCAGGGGATCGCCCGCCATTTCACCGCATACCGAAACCGGCTTGCCGGCCTTGTCGCCGGCGCGGATGGTCGACTGGATGAGATTGAGCACGGCGGGATGCAACGGCTCGTACAGATGCGCGACGCTGTCGTCGGCCCGATCGATCGCCAGGGTGTACTGGATCAGATCGTTGGTGCCGATCGACAGGAAATCCAGCTGGTCGGCAAAAAAACCGGCCGAGAGCGCGGCAGCCGGGATTTCGATCATGCCGCCGAGCGGGATGCCTTCGTCGAATTTCAAGCCGTCCTTGCGCAACGAGGCCTTGGCTTCGTCGATCCGCTGCAGGGTCTGCCTCAACTCGACGAAACTCGCCAGCATGGGAATGAGTATGAGCACCCGGCCGTGGGCCGATGCCCGCATGATCGCGCGCAGCTGGGTGTGGAAGAGGCCCGGCTCGGCCAGGCACAGGCGGATCGCGCGCAGCCCCAGCGCGGGATTGTCGGCCACGGTGTGCCCCCATGGCGCCTGCTTGTCGGCGCCCAGGTCGAGTGTGCGGATGGTGACCGGCTTGCCGTCCAGCGCCTCGGTAACCGTCTTGTAAGATTCATATTGCTCTTCTTCGCTCGGCAGATCGCTGCGGTTGAGAAAGAGGAATTCGCTGCGGAACAGCCCGATGCCGTGCGCCCCGGATGCTTTCACCGCATCGAGGTCGCCCAGTAATTCGATATTGGCCATCAGTTCGATCGGAGTGCCGTCGAGCGTGGCTGATTTGCTGGTTTTCAGCCGTTTCAGCTTGTCGGTGTCGATTCGCCACTGGTTCTGGCGCAGCCGGTATTCGGCCAGTACCGATTCGTCCGGGTTGACGATCACCACGCCGTCGCGGCCATCGACGATCAGCAGGTCGTGGTCGCGGATCAGGCCGCGCGCGTTGTGCAGCGCCATCACCGAGGGCATGCCCATGCTGCGCGCGAGGATCGCGGTATGCGAGGTGGTGCCGCCGAGATCGGTGATGAAGGCGGCGAAGTGCACGTTCTTGAACATGACCATGTCGGCGGGCGACAGTTCGTGCGCGACCAGGATCCGCTCAATGTCGAAGTCGACGTCCAGCGGCAGGTGGCTGGGGTGGCCCAGCAATGACTTCAATACGCGCTGCACCACCTGCACCACGTCCTCCTGGCGGCTCCTGAGATAGGCGTCGTCGATTTCCTCGAAGCGCGCCACCAGCGCCTCCATCTGCTGCATCAGTGCCCATTCGGCATTGCACTGCGTTTCGCGGATCAGGCGCTTGGGTTCCTCGGCGATCATCGAATCGCCGAGGAACATCAGGTGCATGTCGAGGAATGCCGACAGTTCTGCGGGCGCGTTGGCCGGAATGTTGCTGCGCAAGGCCTCGAGTTCGGCGCGGGTGGCGAGAATGGCCTCATCGAAGCGCGCAAGCTCTTCCTTGATGTAGCGGCGGCGGAGCATGTACTGCGGCACTTCAATGCGTGCGCTGGAAGCAAGATGGGCATAGCCGATGGCGATCCCGCCGGAGACGCCGATGCCATGCAGCGAGAAGCTCACCGCTCCTCCCCGAAACCGCTGGAAATCAATTCACTCAGTGCCGCCATCGCCTCCGTCTCGTCGTCGCCGCTGGTTTCCAGCGTGACCGTGCTGCCCTTGGCGGCGGCCAGCATCATCACCCCCATGATGCTCTTGGCGTTGACGCGGCGACCGTTGCGCGACAGGAACACATTGCTCTTGAAGTTGGAGGCGAGCTGGGTCAGCCGGGCCGACGGGCGCGCGTGCAGTCCCAGCTTGTTGACGATTTCAACGTCCCGTTGCTGCATGGCACATGGTCTCGGAAATGTGATTGATACTGTTGCGTCCACCTTCGACGATACGCTCGACGAGTTGCGGCAGCGCCAGCGTATCGCGGTAATTCAGCGCCTTCAGCAGCATCGGCAGATTGACGCCGGATATGCCTTCGATATGGGCGGGTTCCAGCATGCGGCACAGCGTATTGCTGGGCGTGGCGCCATACAGATCAGTCAGGACCAGAATGCCGTCGCCTTCGTCCAGTTCGGCGAGGCGGGACTGCAAGACGTCCTGCCGTTCGTCGGGGTCGGCATGGCCGATAAAATCAATCGTGGCGAGCCCCCGCGGATGCTGTCCCAGCACGTGCGTGGCGCACTCGACCAGGCTGTCGGCGAGCGAGCCGTGGGCGACGATGAGAATGCCTATCATGGGATGGATGTCAGGGCAAAAACGACATTCTAGCGAAGCCGGGCTTTCATTGCTGGGGAGACATGGATTTGCCCGGCAGCATCCACCGCCAGGTAGTCGGCAATGCCCAGGCGGGACGCATGATCGGCCAGTCGGGCGGCGCCGTCGATGAAGAGTGGCTTGGACAGCGCATCCGAGCGTGTGCCGGCATGCTCGCCCGACATCAGGATCGTCACCGATTGCATGCCGGATGCCGGCCAACCGGTGCGTGGATCGATCAGATGGCAGTAGCGACGCCCGCCGGCCTCGAAATAACGCTGGTAATCGCCCGAGGTCCCGATCGCCTCGCCATCGTGCAGATCCAGCGTGGCCAGCGTGCCGGGCTTGCGCGGGTGCTGGATGCCGACGCGCCATGGACGGTCGCCGTGCTGCCCCAGTGCAATGACATTGCCGCCAATGTTGATCAGCGCGTTCCTGATGCCGCGGGACGCCAGGATGCGGACGGCCTCGTCCAGCGCGTAGCCTTTGGCGTAGCCGCCGAGATCCAGTTGCACGGCCGGATTGTCGCTCCATACCACGTTGTTTTCGATATGCAGATCGCGCATGCGCGGCGCCGCGTTGACCCAGCGGGCAATGGCGGCGGCATCCGGTACCCGCCCCTGCGGCGAATCGGCATGGAATCCCCACAACGCGATCAGATTGCCGATGGCCGGGTCGAACAGATCGTTCGATTCGGCCGAAACCGCTTGTGCGTCGCGCAGCATGGCGGCGAGTTCAGGGGTGACGGGGGTGTGCGCCCCTTTGGCCAGCGTGGTGTTGAGCCGCGACAGCTCGCTCGGCTGCCAGGCGTGCAACTGGTGATGCAGGGCATCGAAACGCGTGAGCACCGCGGCGATCGCCTGTTGGGCCTTGGCTTCCGGCGCACCGTAGACGCTGACTTCGACCAGGGTGCCGAATACGTAGGACTGCTGCTGGACCAGCGGCGGCGGACTGCAGGCGGCCAGCGCCCACAGCAGCAGAAGCCACAGTCCGTGACGCGCGACCCTCATGCGCGCGCTACCCGCATGGGGCAGGCCGTGGTTGTACACCGCTAAAGCGGCTACAACCACGCTCGATTGCCGCGATGAACTGCGCCGCGACGTCGTGTCCGGTCTGCGTGGCGATTTCCTGGAAGCCGGTGGGGCTGGTGACGTTGATTTCGGTGAGGCAGTCGCCGATCACGTCGAGCCCGGCAAGGAAGATGCCGTGGGTCCTGGCCCACGGCGCGATCGTGTCGGCGATCTCACGATCCCGCGCGGACAGGGGTTGCGCACGGGCCGTGCCGCCCGCGGCGAGGTTGCCGCGCGTCTCGCCCGCCAGGGGAATGCGCGCCAGCGCCCACGGCACCACCTCGCCGTCGATCAGGAGGATGCGTTTGTCGCCGTCCTTGATTTCCGGCAGGTAGCGCTGCGCCATGATGACGCGGCGACCGTGCTGCGTCAGCGTTTCGAGAATGGCGTTGCGGTTGAGGTCGGACTGCGTCAGGCGGAAGATGCCGCTGCCGCCCATTTCGGTGAGGGGCTTGACGATGATGTCCCGATGCTCGGTGAGGAAACGTCCGATATCCGCGGCATCGGCGGACACCAGGGTGGGGGCGACGAATTGCGGAAAATTGAGGATCGCCAGTTTCTCGTTGAAGTCGCGCAGGGCGGCCGGCCGGTTCAATATGCGCGCGCCCTGGGCTTCGGCAATGCCCAGCAGGTGCGTGGCAAGCAGGTAATCGGTATCCACCGGCGGGTCGGTGCGCATCACCACGGCGTCGAAATCCCGCAGTGCGTGAACATCGCCTTGCGTGGCGCGGTACCAGTCGTCGTCGGCGCGTACTTCAAGCGCGCCGCAGGCCGTGCGGGCGATGCCGTCCTTCACGCAGAGCTGGCGCGTCTCGGCGGCGAACACGGCGTGGCCGCGCGCCGCCGCTGCGCGCATCATGGCGACCGAACTGTCCTTGTAGGGCTTGAGGCCCGCCAGGGGGTCGACGATGAACAGCAGTTTCATGCGGCGACAACGACGTGTTCGGCGGCCTCGGCCTCGTTGAGCGCCTCGTCGAGCTCGACGCTGGCGGCCAGCATCGCCAGCCGGGCAATCACCCCGTAGGCATAGAAACGGTTGGGCGCGGCGTCGGGGTTGGCGCTGCGGTCGGGCGCCAGGCAGGTGTCGTCGAACGCCAGGGGCACGAAATGCATGCCGGGACTGTTGAGGTTTTCGTCCGACCCGCGCCCGGTGTGTACACGGTAGAAGCCGCCGACGACGAAATGGTCGAGCATGTAAACCACCGGTTCGGCGACCGCCCCGTTGATGCTCTCGAAGGTATAGACGCCTTCCTGGATCAGCACTTCGGTGACTTCCATGCCTTCCTTGCCGACCGCCATCTTGTTGCGCTGCTTGCGGTTCAGCTCGATCACGTCGTCGGGCGATTTCACCGTCATGATGCCCATGCCGTAGGTGCCGGCGTCGGCCTTGACGATGACGAAAGGCGGCTGGTCGATGTGGTATTCGTCGTATTTGATCTGGATCCGGTCCAGCATTTCCCCGACCTTTTCAGCCAGGCAGGCCTCGCCCTGGCGCGCCTGGAAGTCGATCTTGCCGCAGTGATTGAAATAGGGGTCGATCAGCCAGGGGTCGATGCCTACCAGGCGTGCGAATTCGACGGCGATATGCTGATAGGCGGCAAAATGGCGCGACTTGCGGCGGGTCGCCCAGCCGGCGTGCAGCGGCGGCATGATGGTCTGCTCGATGCCCTTGAGGATGTCGGGTACGCCCGCCGAGAGGTCGTTGTTGAGCAGCACCGCACAGGGGTCGAAGCCTTCCAGACCGACACGATCGCCCCTGCGCACCAGCGGTTCCAGCGTGAGGCGTCCGCCTGCCGGGAGTTCCACCGTGGTCGGCTGGGTGATTTCCGGGATCAGCGTGCCGATGCGCACGATGAGGCCGGTCTGGCGCAGGATGTGCGCGAGCACCGCGACGTTCTGCAGGTAGAAGGTATTGCGCGTGTGGTTCTCGGGGATCAGCAGCAGGCGCTGGGCGTCGGGGCAGATTTTTTCCACCGCGCCCATCGCCGCGTGGATCGACAGCGACATGAACGACGGATTGAGATTGTTGAAGCCGCCGGGGAACAGGTTGGTATCGACCGGCGCCAGCTTGAAGCCCGCGTTGCGGACGTCGACCGAGGTATAGAACGGCGCCGACTGTTCCTTCCATTGCTGGCGGAACCAGTGTTCGATGGTCGGCTGGGCGTCGAGCAGGCGTTTTTCCAACTCCAGCAGCGGACCGGTGAGTGCAGTAGTGAGGTAAGGAACCATAGAATAGGGCTTTCCAAGAAGCTTGTATTTTAGGCCAAGCCGGATGTTTGACATTGTTTTGTTTCAGCCGGAAATTCCGCCCAACACCGGCAACCTCATCCGCCTCGCGGCCAACACGGGCTGCCGTCTGCATCTGGTCGAGCCGCTGGGATTCGACCTGTCGGACAAGCAGGTGGCGCGCGCCGGGCTGGATTACCACGACATGGCCTGCGTTACGGTGCATCCCGACTGGGCTGCGGTGCGGGCGGCACTGGCAGGTCGACGCTGGTTCGCGCTCACCACCAAAGGGGATACACGCTATGCCGGGACCGCGTTCCAGGCGGACGATGTGCTGCTGTTCGGCCCCGAGTCGCGCGGGCTGCCTGCGGAGATTCTGGCGCAGTTCGACGCGGACCGCCGGCTGCGCCTGCCGATGCTGCCCGGCTCGCGCAGCATGAACCTGTCCAACGCCGTCAGTGTGGTCGTGTTCGAAGCCTGGCGGCAAAACGGGTTTTACGGGGCGATCTGAGCGGCGGTGAGGGGTTGCGGCATTGCCGCAACACCGTTGCCCCGGCAATCCGACCGGCGCACGGAAACGCTTGCAATCTGGACGAGAAGAGTAAGATGTCGCAATCCCGACCCGATGCGTTCAATGACTGTTGCCATGCGGTCGTCCCGACAATCCGGAATCACCCACGCAGTGATCGAATCGGTCGCGCAGCTGACCGAACAGCGTGACGAGCTGACCATGCTGCGCAAGCTGCAGGCATCGATTCTGGAGATGCTGCCGCAGACGCAGGTATGCATGCTCTGTCTCGTGCCAGGCGCGCAGGGCGGTCAGTGGATTCCCGATACGTCCTGTGTATTGCCGAAACCGATGTTCCGTCTGGACGACAGCCTGAGCGCCGAGGTGGCGATTCTGGATCCCGACACACCGGCCCGGCAGCTGGACCATGAAGGCTGGCGGTATCTGGCCAGCGGCCTCGACGCGGCGGAGGGATGGCGCAAGGTGGTCGTGCTGCGGCAGCCGGCCTGGACCCCGGCCGATCTGTGCATCGCCCAGGGCATGCTGAAGATCTATGGCAATTTTGCACGCATGCTGTTCAACAGCGAACGCGACACGCTGACCGGGTTGTACAACCGCAAGAAACTGGAGCAGAAGCTCGGCGAACTGCTCGCGGGCCGCATCAGGCGGCATCACCGCAAGCGCGACCGGGAAACCGACGACTACCTGGCCGTGCTCGATCTCGACCATTTCAAGCGCATCAACGACAGCCATGGCCATCTCATCGGCGACGAGGTGCTGCTGGTCTTCGCCGGCCTGGTGCGCAGCGCCTTGCGCGATGTGGACTGGGTGTTCCGCTACGGTGGCGAGGAATTCGTCGTGCTGATCAGGGACGTCTCACCCGAGACCGTCGCCGTCATTCTCGATCGTATCCGCACCCGGGTGCAGAACCATGGGTTTCCCCAGGTCGGACAGGTGACGGTGAGCATCGGTTATACCGTGATCGCGGACCAGGAATTGCCGCCCTACGTCTTCGAAGAGGCCGATCGCGCCCTCTATTACGCCAAGGAAAACGGCCGCAACCAGGCCTGCAACTATCGCGAGCTGGTGGACAGCGGCAGGCTCGCGGCGGAAAAGCACCACAGCGGTTCGGTCGAGCTGTTCTGAAACTGTCCGCGGTGTCGCACGACCCGATGCCGGGGCGAACGATTCAGCGCGTCCGCAACCAGTCGATCAGTTCGTCGAACGGCAGCGGGCGGCTCAGGTGATAGCCCTGCGCCTGCTCGCAGCCCATGTCCGCGAGCAGCGTCAGCGCTTCCGCATTTTCCACGCCTTCGGCGATGACATACAGGCCGAGACTGTGGGCCAGGGCGACGGTCGAGCGCACGATGATCCTGTCCTGGGCGTTGTCGTTCATGCCGAGGACGAAAGAGCAGTCGATTTTCAGCGCGCTGAGCGGCAACCGCCGCAGATAGGCGAGAGAGGAATAGCCGGTACCGAAATCGTCGATCGCGATATTGACGCCCTTCGCCGCGATCCCCTGCAGCAGTCTGGCGGAACTGTCCGGATCGTGCATCAGCGCGGTTTCAGTCAGTTCCAGTTCGACTTCCTGCTCGGGTACGCCGTGTCGGGAGATGGCATCCATGAGTCGGTCCACGCAGAGAGCGTCCATCAGGTTGCGCGCCGAAAGATTGATGGCGACCGGCTGCGTGTAGCCCAGATCGTGCAGCCGCCGCTTGTCCGCCAGCGCCCTGTCCATCACGGCGTTGGTGAAAGGATGGATGACTTCGGTCATTTCCACCAGATGGATGAAATCGCCGGGATGCAGCAGTCCGAGCCGGGGATTCTGCCAGCGCGCCAGCGCCTCGAATCCGGTGACCCGTCCGCTGGCGATATCGCACTTGGGCTGATAGTGGAGCACCAGTTCCCCGCGCTGGACCGCCTGCACCAGTTCGCCGGCCAGGGCGAGGCGATCGGGGCTGTAATCGTCGAAGCTGCGGTCGTAGACGACGACACCGGCTGTCAGTTTCTTCGCCCGGTACATGGCCACGTCCGCCGCGCGCAGCAGCGCATGGCTGCTGTCGCCGTGTTCCGGGTAGTACGCCACCCCTACGCTGGCGCCGACCTGCAGCGCCATGCCCTCGATCATGAAGGGCCGGTGCAATGCGCGGGTGATGTCGCGGGCCAGCGCGACCGCAGCCGCCTGGTCGGGCAGCCCCGTGAGCAGCACGGCGAATTCGTCTCCGCCCAGGCGACAGACCAGCGCAGGCGTGTCCGCCAGCGCGCCTTGCAGCCGCGGTCCGATATGTGTCAGCAGGTGATCGCCGACGTGGTGTCCGAGGGTGTCGTTGATTTCCTTGAAGCGATCCAGATCCAGCAGCAGCAAGGCGCTGGCTCGATCCGGCGCCGCGGCAACCCGTGCGGCGAAATCCTCGTGCAGGACGCTGCGGTTGGGCAGGGAGGTGAGACTGTCGTGCCGTGCCTGGAAACCGAGGCTGACGACATGGTGTGCATTGGCGATGGCCAGCACCACGGTGTTGCTGAAGGTGCCGAGCGTGTCCAGTTCCACCTCGCTGAACGTCCGCTGCTCGCGGTAAGCCAGGTTGATGGTGCCGAGCGCCTGCTCGTGATAGATCATCGGAATGACCACAGCCGAGTTCAGCCCGGCGGCGGTCATCGCTTTCCCCAGGTCGGGCATAAAGCGAGCGTCACGGGAAATATCGTTGCTCACCAGCAGACGCTTGCCGCTCAGAACCAGGCCGTTCAGACTTCCTGACAGCGGCAGACTGGCGCCCAATTGCGGAAATTCCTCGCTGAATCCATGATGGATCGCCAGATCCAGCCGGGTGCCGCTCGAATCCAGCAGATAGATGGCGATGTGGGGCGCATGGCTCAGGCCAAGCAGGGCCTCGATGGCTTCCCGGAGGATGTCGTCCGGTTCCAGCGAGGCATGTAGCCGATTGGACAGCCGGTTGATGAGGCGCAGATGTTCGTTACGCTCGATCAAGGCCTGGCGCGACAGCATCAGTTCGGCCTCGGTTTTCTTGCGCGCGCTGATGTCGCGCACGGTTCCCTGGATATGCGGGGTGCCGCCGATCGTGATGAGATTCAGCGTGATTTCCGTGTCGAAGGGCGTGCCGTCGTGGCGCAGGTGGCGCCACTCGAAATGCTGGACTTCGCCGCGCAGGGCCGCGGTGATCTTTTCCTGCGCCCTGACGCTGGACGGGCAGCCGTCTGGCTGGAACTCGGGCGAGTAGCGCTCGGGCGGGGTGCCAATGATCTGCTCACGCGTGCAGCCGAACATCTTCAATGCGGCCGGGTTGCAGTCCACGAAGCCTGTTTCATCCGCCAGGAAAAGACTGTCGTCTGCCTGTTCGAACAGGAGGCGGTAGCGCACTTCGCTGTCACGCAGATTGGCCTGCGTCTGCTTGTGCGCGGACAGATCGGCCGCGATTCCCAGGAAACCTTCGATCCTGCCGTCCGGATCATGCAAGGGGGTGACCGACAGCCGCACCGGAATGCGGCTTCCATTCTTGCGCAGGTAGGTCCACTCGCGTTCCTCGGAGCGGCCGTGCCTGACCCTGGCGACAAATACGTCAAACCCGGGCTGGATCGGTTCGCCCAGTTCCCGGCTGAGCGCGGTCGCGTGTTGATGTATTTCGTCGGTGTCGTGGAAAAGCGCCGGCGTCTGCTTGCCGATGACTTCGTCCGCGCAATAGCCGAGCATGCGCTCGGCGGCCGCGTTGAAGCTGACGATGATGCCGGCGGTATTGGTGGAGATGATGCTGTAGTCGGCACTGTCCAGCACCGCCTGTTGCCAGGCCGACAGATGCGTGACGGCCGTGTCGGATTCGATCTGGCGCGCCAGCAGGCGCCGGTAGAGCCAGGTGCCGCCCAGCAGGAAAAGAACCAGCAGGACGCTGGGTGCCAGCAGTCTTTGCAGCCAGGCGTAGGCGATGGCATGGATGGGAGCGAGCGCGCCGGCCAGCAGGCCGTATTCGTCCAGACGCTGGTAGACCACATAATGGAGCCCCTGATTGCGCGGCAGATCGATGACCATCGCACCGTGTGCGTGTCCGGCTGCGGCAAACTGGCGCAGGGTTTCGGGCGCGACCGGCTCGCCGTATGTGAATTGGAGCGTGGCGCGTGCTTCACCCGCCGGCAGGGGATAGAAATACTGCAGGTAATGGTCGTCGCGCAGCAGTCCCAGCTGGACGTTGGGCGGCAGCGCCGTGCGGGCCCACAGGGCGTTGCCGCGCTCGACCGAATAGCCCGCCGTCATGACCGCCAGCAACTGCCCGCGCGCATCGCGTATCGGCACGCGCACCGGGTTCACCCAGCGCTGCAGCGCCGCCATGTAGTACGGCCGGCCGAACTGGATATGGCCGGAACGGATGCTGGCGAGGAAGCTGTCGCGCGATACCGGCTGCTCCAGCAGATTGGGCAGGGGCTGGCCATCCGGCACGCCGCTGACCAGGACGAGTTGCCCATCGGGCCGGGCCAGTCCCAGCCCGGCCATGCCCGGGTCGATCGCTTTCATGCGTTCGATGAGCTCGCGCCCGCGCGATGGCTCATGCAGGGCGCCCTGGGCGATGAGCTCGCTGCCCAGGCCGCGCAGGACCAGTTCATAGTTCTTCAACGTGGTGCGGGTGTTCTGCACCAGGATGCTGTTGAAATAACGCAATTGCGCCTCGATGTCCTGTTTCGCATCGAGCCAGTGCCGGGCAACGGCGATGAGATAAGCCAGCACGAGAAACCCGATCAGGACATGGAACAGGCCGCGCAGGGGCCTGGGATCGTTCCGGGAGAGCGGGTTGACGGAGCTGTTCATGCCGACAAAGCGCCTGGGAGGTGGCGGATCCTTTGTGTATCGTGTGGTTGAAGACGGGCCATTTGGCACCGGACGTCTTGGCGTAACGATGCGGTCTTGATGCCTGATGGGTAACGGATATTGTTAAATGGACTGTAGCCGGGGGATTGCACGACAACAAGTGGCGTTTTAAGGAAGCGTCGGAGGCGGTTCCGCCGTGATGCGGGCGCTGTGATACTCAACCAGGAGAAGAAGCGGGCACGCTGGGCGCAGCCGCGACCACATGCAGGTCAAGCGGGTTGCCGGAAATTTCACTCGATATTCTGGATCTGCTCGCGCATCTGCTCGATCAGCACCTTGAGTTCGAGCGACACGCGCGAGGTTTCCACCGCCACCGATTTCGAACCCAGGGTGTTGGCTTCGCGATGCAGTTCCTGCATCAGGAAATCGAGCCGCTTGCCCACGGCGCCCGCCTGATCCAGGACGCGCCGCACTTCGGAAAAGTGCGTGGCAAGACGCGAAAGCTCTTCGTCGATATCGGCTTTCTGCGCGGCCAGCGCAACTTCCTGGGCCAGTCGTTCGTGACCGGCCTCGCCCAGTGCCTCACGCAGGCGTTCCGCCAGTTTGTTGCGCTGGGCCGCGCCCAGTGCGGGCAGCAGCGGCTGCAGGCCCGCCACCTGCGCTTCGGCGGCAGCCAGGCGGTCGAGGATATGCTGCCTCAGCTTTGCGCCTTCACGCCGACGGCTCTCCGCCAGTTCGTCCAGCGCGGCGCGGACGCCGGCCAGCACCGCTTCGTTCAGCGTCTCCTGGGACAGGGCTCCAGTCTGAACCGCGCCGGGCCAGCGCAGAATCTCGTTGACGGAAAGCGGCGCACTTCCGGGAAGGCGCTGCAGGATGTCCGTCTGCCAGTGTGCCAGCCGCTCAAGAATGGGCGGGCTCAAGCCGTTATCAACCGAAGCGGCCGGAAGCAGGACGAGGCCGATGCGGCATTCCACCTTGCCGCGCGCCAGACGCTGCTGGATCAATTCACGCAATTGCGGCTCGAGGGCACGAAATTCGTCGGCCAGGCGAAAGTGCAGTTCGAGGTAGCGTTGATTGACGCTGCGCAGATCGATGTTGACGCTGGTATGGTCGAGGTTGAAACTGTGGGCGGCGAACCCGGTCATGCTGGTAATCATGAAGGATGTCCAGACAGGTTGTGAGCGTTGCCGGTACGTGGCCGGGAATGGATTTTGCCGGCCAGGCCAGCTGGAAACAGAAAAGATGATAGACGTTCGACTATGGCGACTCAACCCAATCAGGCACTTCCCAGCGGATATCGGCTGAACGAATACACCATCGTACGCAAGATCGGCGGCGGCGGCTTCAGCATGGTCTATCTGGCGCGCGACGATGCCAACCAGTCGGTGGCGATCAAGGAGTATCTGCCCGGCGCGCTGGTGCTGCGTACCGAAGGATCGGTCATCGTGCAGGCCAATTCGACCGAAAACAACAACATCTTCCGCCACGGCATGAAATGCTTCTTCGAGGAAGGGCGGGCGCTGGCGCTGATCGACCATCCGAACGTCGTGCGCGTGACCAACTTCTTCCGCGCCAACGATACGGTCTACATGGTCATGCGCTTCGAGCGCGGCAAGACCCTGCAGCAGCATATCCAGGCCAATCGCGGCACCATCCGCGAAAGCTTCATCCGGCGCGTCTTCGCGCAGTTGCTCAACGGTCTGCGCGAGGTGCATACGCATAAATTGCTGCATCTCGACATCAAGCCGTCCAATCTCTACATCCGCCTGGACGGCTCGCCGGTGCTGATCGATTTTGGCGCGGCGCGGCAGACGCTCACTCAGGAGGAGAGCAAGCTGCAGCCCATGTACACGCCCGGCTTCGCCGCGCCCGAGCAGTATCATAACCGCGAGCGGCTGGGACCCTGGACCGACATCTACAGCGTGGGCGCCAGCCTGTACGCCTGCCTGGCCGGTTATCCGCCGCAAGCGGCCGATGCCAGGCTGCTCAACGACAAGCTGGTGCCGGCCACGACGAACTGGCGCGGGGTCTACTCCGACCAGTTGCTGGAAACCGTCGATCAGTGCCTCAAGCTCAACTACATGGAGCGCCTGCAAAGTGTGTTCAGCCTGCAGAAAGTGCTGATGGATCGCACGGCCATGAGCCCGCCCCGTTTTTCGCTGCTGAACAGCATCAAACGCTCATTGGGTCGCGAATTGTTCTAAAGTAGCGAACCCGGGATCTTCCGTTGACCGCCCTGACCCTGCGAAATGCCGCATGAATACTGATTCTTTCATCTTCGATTCCTCGCCGCTGACGCGTTCAGCCAGGATTTTCAGCGCGAGATGAAATTCACCATCTACCAGGCGTCGCGCCAGGGCGGCCGTAAAAACAACCAGGACCGGGTGGCCTATTCCTATAGCCGCGAGGCATTGCTGATGGTCGTGGCCGACGGGATGGGCGGCCACATGCATGGTGAAATCGCCGCCCAGATCGCGGTGCAGACGCTGACCGATCAATTCCAGAAAATGGCCAAGCCGCGCCTGGACGACCCGCGGGCATTTCTGGCCGACATCACCACGCGTGCCCATTTCGCCATCAACGATTACGCCGTCGAACAGGATCTGCTGGAAATTCCCCACACCACGCTGGTGGCTGCCGTGGTGCAGGACAACACTGCCTGCTGGGCGCATGTGGGCGATTCCCGTCTGTATCTGTTCAGTGACGGCAGCCTGCTCGCACGTACCGAGGACCATACGGCGGTTGCCCAGTTGGTACGTGACGGCATCATCAGCGAGGAAGAGGCAGGCCATCATCCGGAACGCAACAAGGTATCCAACTGCCTGGGCGGCTACATGGCGCCGCAGGTGGAGTGCAGTGCGCCGATCCCGCTACGCGATGCCGATACCATGCTGCTGTGCACCGATGGGATCTGGGGCATGATCAGCATTCCGGAAGTGTCGGCCCTGCTGCATGCCTACACCCTGGAAGACGCGGTGCGCCATCTGATGGACCATGCCGAATTCCGCGGCGGCGAGCACGGAGACAACCTCAGCCTGATCGCCATGACCTGGGGCGAGGCGCGCATGCCGAGCAAGGATTCCATTTCCACCCTGGCGCTGCCCGACGGCGGCGTCACCACGCAGATCAATGCGATGCGCCCGCTGCATGGCGCACCGGCGGTGTCAGACGACGAAATCGAGCGCGCCATCGCCGAAATCCAGCAGGCGATCCAGAAAATCTCCGCCAAATAGATGCTTGTCCGGCCGCCGCGGCACGCTGAAACGCGCCTGCCAGGCCTGACGCGGTAAAATCGGGTTTTCGCCTTTTTCCCCGATCATCATGCCCGATCCGATCCGCCCCAGCGGCCGCGCGCCCGATGCGCTGCGCGCGCTGTCGTTCACTCGCCAGTTCACCAAGCACGCCGAAGGCTCGGTACTCGTTTCCATGGGCGACACCCGCGTGCTATGCACCGCCAGCGTGCTCGACAAGCTCCCGCCGCACAAGAAGGGCAGCGGCGAAGGCTGGGTGACCGCCGAATACGGCATGCTGCCACGATCCACCCACACCCGCATCGATCGCGAAGCCGCGCGCGGCAAGCAAAGTGGGCGGACCCAGGAAATCCAGCGCCTGATCGGGCGCAGCCTGCGCGCCGTGGTCGACCTGAAAAAGCTGGGTGAACGCACCCTGCACATCGACTGCGACGTGTTGCAGGCCGATGGCGGCACCCGCTGCGCCAGCATCTGCGGTGCCTGGGTCGCGGTCGCCGATGCCGTCGCCGGGCTGCTGGCCGAGGGCAAGCTGACGGAGTCCCCGCTCGTGGACAGCATCGCGGCCGTCTCGGTCGGCGTGTATCAGGGCCAGCCGGTGCTCGACCTCGATTACATCGAGGACTCCGACTGCGACACCGACATGAACGTGGTGATGACGGGCACGGGCGGCATTGTCGAGGTGCAGGGCACGGCCGAGGGCGCGCCGTTCTCGCGCGCCACGCTGGAGGCATTGCTCGACCTCGCCACCGTCGGCATCGCACAGATCAGCGCCGCGCAACACGCGGCTTTGAACGACTGAAAATGCAACCACAGAGACACAGAGGCAATGAGAACCCCGAGTCAATATCTTTCGGGGTGTGTATGCCTGGTTTTTCTCTGTGCCTCCGTGTCTCTGTGGTGAAAGGTTTCCCAATATGAACAAACTCGTCATCGCCTCCGGCAACGCCGGCAAGCTGCGCGAAATCGCGCGCATCCTCGAACCGCTCGCCATCGTCGCCGCGCCGCAGTCCGATTTTGGCGTGCCGGAATGCCCCGAGCCGCACGTCACATTCATTGAAAACTGCCTGGCCAAGGCGCGCCACGCCAGCGCCCACACCGGGCTGCCGGCGCTGGCGGACGATTCAGGGATCTGCGTCGAAGCGCTGAACGGCGCGCCCGGCGTGTATTCCGCACGCTATGCCGGCGAGCCGAAATCCGACGCGCGCAACAACGAAAAGCTCATCGCCGCCCTCGCGGGTCAATCCAACCGCCGCGCCCACTATTACTGCGTGATGGTGCTGGTGCGCTATGCCGACGACCCCGAGCCGCTCATCGCCGAGGGGCGCTGGCATGGCGAGATCATCGACACGCCGCGCGGCGAAAACGGCTTCGGCTACGATCCGTATTTCCTGCTGCCGCAGTTCGGGCAAACCGGTGCCGAACTCGGCGAAGACGAGAAGAACGCCATCTCGCATCGCGGCCAGGCCTTGCGCGAACTGGCCGACAAGCTGAAGCGACTTGGCTGAAACCGCCATCCGCTTTGCCGGACGCGGCCTTGCCGTGTCGCCGCCGCTGTCGGTCTACATCCACCTGCCGTGGTGCGTAAAAAAGTGCCCGTATTGCGACTTCAATTCGCACGCCGCGCAGGGCATTCCGGAAGCCGCCTACATCGACGCGCTGCTGCTCGATCTGGAACGTGCGCTGCCCGATATCTGGGGGCGTACGGTCCATACCGTATTCTTCGGCGGCGGCACGCCCAGCCTGTTTTCCGCCGCCGGTATCGATCGCATCCTCAGCGGCGTGCGCACGCTGACGCCACTGATGCCCGGTGCGGAAATCACGCTGGAAGCCAACCCCGGCACGGTGGAGGCAGCCAGATTCGCCGGATTTCGCGAAGCCGGCGTCACCCGCCTCTCGCTCGGCATCCAGAGCTTCAACCCGCGGCACCTCAAGGCGCTCGGGCGCATCCATGGCGACCTCGAGGCGCGCCGCGCGGCCGAACTCGCCGCCACCCATTTCGACACCTTCAATCTCGACCTGATGTTCGCCCTGCCGACGCAGACGCTGGCCGAGGCGCTGGCCGACGTCGACACGGCGCTGGCTTTCCGGCCGCCGCACCTGTCCGCCTACCACCTCACCCTCGAACCCAACACCCCTTTCGGCCATACCGCACCGCCCAACCTGCCGGACGATGACCTCGCCGCCGACATGCAACAGGCCGTCGAGACGCGCGTGCTGGAGGCGGGCATGCAGCACTACGAAACCTCGGCGTATGCAAAACCCGGCCATGCCAGCCGCCATAACCTGAACTACTGGCAGTTCGGCGATTATCTGGGCATTGGCGCCGGTGCGCACAGCAAGCTGTCGTTCCGCGATCGCATCGTGCGACAGATGCGCACCAAGCATCCGCAGCAATACATGGACGCGGTGAAGGCCGGCACGCATATCGCCGATATCCGCATCCTTGCGCGCGACGATCTGCCGTTCGAATTCATGATGAACGCCTTGCGTCTCAACGAAGGCGTGCCCGCCACCCTGTTCGAGGCGCGTACCGGACTGCCCCTGATCACCTGCACGGCTGCCCTCGAACGGGCTCGCGCCCGTGGCCTGCTGGAGCCCGGTGCGACGAGGCTCCAACCGACGCTGCTGGGGCAGCGATTCCTGAATGATTTGCTGGCGGTATTTCTGCCGGATGAAAAAAGGAAACCTTGATTGCAAGCACTCAACGATGTTCCCAATGTCGTGCACGTCATCCAGTTGGCGGTGGCGCCGGTATTCCTGTTAACGGGGGTCGGGGCGATTCTGAACGTGCTGGTCAATCGCCTGTCACGAGTCGTGGACCGTTTCCGCGTACTGGGTCGCAGCGCGCCGGATACCGCCGCTGCGACGCAGACCGAAATGATCATGCTCGGACGCCGGGCGCACATGATTCATTGGGCGATCGGTTTGTGCACGACCTGCGCATTGCTGGTTTGCATGGTCATTGCCACGCTTTTCGTCGGCTCAATGAGCGGTGTGGAAGTGCCCAGTCTCATTGCCGTGCTCTTCATTACCGCCATGCTTTTGCTCGTCGCCGGACTGCTTTGTTTCCTGCGCGAAATCACGCTCGCCACCAGCAGCATCCAGACCATGCCGCGTTAGGGTCGGTTAAAAGCGCTCGCCTGCGTGCAGATAGCGCCACTGTCCCGGCGGCAGTTTCCCCAGCGGGATGCGACCGAGGCGGATACGTTTCATCGACAGAACCTTGAGACCGACGGATTCGCACATGTGCTGAATCTGCCCGGGCCGGAGGCCTTTCAGCGCGATCCGCAGACGGGTCTCGCTCTGCCGGCTGACCTTGATGGAGGCGGGCACGCGGCCCCGGAAGGCAATACCCTGGTTCAGCCGCCCGAGCCCGCTGGCGGCCAGTTCGCCCGCGATTTCGACGATGACTTCGTGTTCCAGTGTGGCGGCGTCTTCGGTCAGCTTGCGCACCACGCGCCAGTCCTGGCTGAAGACGACAAGACCGCTGGCGCAGGCTTCCAGGGGCATGCACCCGATCAGCCGGGCGAAGTGCTTTTTCAGCGGGCGGATGCCGGAGACGTCTTCGGCCCATAGCGTGGCGGCGTCGGGCAGCGGCGGCACGGGCCTGTCGCCAAGGTCTGGTCCGGACACCTGGTGCCCTAGCAGGGTGACGGGCTCAGCCTGGCCGGGATCGGCCCTGGGGTCGATTTCGATGCGGGGGTCGCTGACGCGGAACTGCGGTTCCTCGACCACCACCCCGTCCACCCGCACCCAACCGCCGGTGATGATGAGCTCCGCTTCGCGGCGCGAGCAGTGGCGGAGCTCGGCGACACGTTTGGCAAGGCGGATGGAATCGGTCATGACAACAGGCCTGGGCGGTAAGCTTGCAAGTTTACCGTCATGCCGTGCCGCCGAGGCCCCGATCCGAAGAAGTTGTGAGGGGCATGCGCCGCGGGGTATGCTTTTGGAACGATCAATCCGATCGCCAAGCCTGATGATCAAACCTGGAGCCCTCCGATGAAAACCGTCCTTGCCTTGTCGTTGTTGTTGTTCACTTCATCCGCCCTTGCCGCCGTGATCGGCAAGGATGTCAGCTACAAGGCGGGCGACACCGTCATGAAAGGTTTCCTGGCGTATGACGATGCCGTCAAATCAAAGCGTGCCGGCGTGCTGGTGGTGCCGGAATGGTGGGGCGCCAACGATTACGCGCGCAAGCGGGCACACATGCTGGCGAACGCAGGCTATGTGGCGCTGGTAGTCGACATGTATGGCAACGGCCAGGTGGCGGACAATCCCCAGGATGCCGGGGCACTGGCGGGTAACGTCAACAAGAATCCGCCGCTGGCCCTGAGCCGTTTCCAGGCGGCGGAGCGTTTTCTCGCCAAACAGCCCAATGTGAAAAAAGACGAGATCGCCGCGCTGGGCTACTGCTTCGGCGGCGGGGTGGTGCTCAACATGGTGCGCGCCGGCGAACCGCTGAAATCGGCGATCACCTATCACGGCATCCTGGCGACCGACGTGCCGGTGAAACCGGGCAGCATCAAGACCAAGCTGCGCATCTTCACCGGCGAAGCCGACCCTCTCGTGCCGCCCGAGCAGGTCGAGGCGTTCCGCACGGAAATGGACAACGCCAAGGCCGATTACATGGTGGTGAGCTATCCGGGCGCCAAGCATACCTTCACCAACCGCGAGGCCGACAGCTATGCCGCGCAGTTCGGCCTGCCGTTGAAATACGATCCGGTGGCGGACAAGGACTCCTGGACACGGACGCTCGAATTCCTGCGAGCCACCCTCAACAATGACTGAAGCCTGCGACCACGACGATTGCCATGCGCCCGTCGGCGACGGCAGCCTCGGCATTCCGCAGATCGGGGCTTTCGATCCCGCGGCATTCGAACGCGCGGTAAACGACATGCTCACCGCCTGCGGCGTGGCGCCCGATTCGGTGCATACCGGACGGACCGCGCAACGGGTGCGCGAGCTATGGCAGAAGCGTCTGCTCGGCGGCTATGCGATCTCTCCCGAGGAGACGCTGGGCGAGGGCTTCGCCGACGAGCGCGACGACATGGTGGTGGTGCGCGGCATCGCGGTGCATGGCGTGTGTCCGCATCATCTGGTGCCGTTTCGCGGCGTGGCGCACGTCGCCTATATTCCGGGCGGACGGCTGCACGGTTTCGGGCGCATCGCACGCATGGTCGACGCCATCGGTCACCGCTTCACCTACCAGGAATGGATGACGCGCGATATCGCCGAGGCGCTGGTGACGCATGGCCGGGCCCGGGGTGCAGCGTGCATCGTCGAGGCCGAGCAGTTGTGCCTGCTGCTGGGCGAGGACCGGCGCGGCGACGAGCGCGTCGTCACGCAGGCCTTCAGCGGCAGCTTCCGGACCAGCGACCAGCAGCGCAACGAATTCCTGCGTGCCGTCGCGCAGCGGGAATTGCGTTGAGCGACGGTGCGTTTGGCGATGCCGGGACGACGGCGACGGCTTCCTTTGTCGTGTCCGCGCTCGGGGACGGCCGGCATGAGCGGGAACAGGCAGCCGGCCGGGACGTATCGCGGCCGGCTGGATATATAGTGGATTGAAACGCTGATGGCCCGCCGCAATCCTGCACTGCGTCCGCGCACGCTGATCCTGCCGCCGGCACCCTATGCCGCGGCCATCCTGGGCGGCTGGTGGCTGGACCGCACCCAATGGGCGCTGCCGCTGGATCTGGGCGCGGCGACGCGGCCGCTGGGCTGGCTTGTGGTGGGGCTGGGGCTGGCATTGTTCATCTGGGTGCTGTGGACCTTTACGCGACACCACACCACGGTCAACCCGTATGGCGGCGCATCGACCCTGTGCACGCAGGGCCCGTTCCGTTACAGCCGCAACCCGATCTACCTGAGCGACTGGTTCGTGCTGGTCGGCGTGTCGTGCCTGCTGGGCACGGTCTGGCCGCTCGTGTTCGCGCCCCTGATCTGGGTCATGATTCGCTTTGGCGTGATCCGGCACGAAGAAGCCCACCTCGAAGCGAAATTCGGCGATACCTACCGGGACTATACGGCCCGCGTCGGGCGCTGGATCTGACCGCAGCGGGAGGCATCCGCCCGCAGCATCCGGCATGTCGTCACGTCCGCGCTACAGCAAGACCCGGGCATGGCCGTTATTGAACGGACATGCCCACAGGAGTCTTGCCATGAACATTACCCTGCATGACAAATCGCTGGAAATCCGTCTCACGACAGCGGCACAGAAGGCGCTCGCACGGCGCGACCGGCCGCTGGTGGCCGAGATGGAACTGCTGTTTTCCTGTCTGCTGCGCAAACGCGTGTACTTTGGCGAGTCGCCGGAGCAGTCCACCCCGGTCAACGATCGCCTCTCGGTGCGCTTCAAACCCATCATGACCCGCCGCTGCAGCGTGGCCGAAGGCGGCGCGGCACCGCCATCCGAGCGGTTCCCGCTCGAAAATCCACGGCCCTACGTGCCCAACTGGCTGGCGATCGACTACCGGCGGGGCCAGTGGGTCGGCGAATTCGGCTACGCCCGCTAAGGATTTTCCGCAGGCCCGTGGCGTCAGCTTGCGAAGACCGGCAGGAAACGCCCTGGCCAGTGCCAGGCGGCCCGTTGCTTAAAGTTTGCGTATCCCGGACCGATACCCTTGTCTCAATAAGAACTGCCTGTGCGCGTGACGCTTTCCAGATGATGAGCCGGCCAGACGAACACCCGATTGTTTGGGCGACAACATGCCCAAGGCGTACCCGTACCCGTCGGCATGGATAAGGTTGACGACGCTTCACCCTCCGCCCCCCTCGAATTGGCGCAATGCCATATCCGGGTATTCGTCGCGCTGCCCATCCTGATCGGCTGGTATCTGTTCTGGTCTGTGCAGGCACGCAGCACCGAGGCCAATACCGGCCTGGCGGGCCTGTGCGTGTTCTATGCCTTCGCGCTGGCGCATTGGGCCCATGTGAAACGCTATCCGGGCATCTATCCCCAGCGTCGGGTCGTGGCGATCGTGATGGACCAGCTGGGCTGTTTCATCGGGATGCTGCTTACGCGGGAACTGGGGACGATCATCATCTTTCTGAATCTCTGGATATCGCTGGGCAACGGAATCCGCTTCGGCGTGAAATGGATGGCCCTGTCGGCCACCCTCGCGACGACCGGGCTGATCGTCCTGAGCATGGTGTCGGATTACTGGAGCCAGCGCCCCATCTGGATCATCAGCCTGGTATTGCTCAATGCGGCGATCCCGGCCTATGTGGCGAGTCTGATCCGCGGTTTTCACGACGGCCAGGCCAGGCTTGCCCAATACGCCGATCACATGGAGAGGATGGCCCTGAAGGATGGCCTGACCGGCTTGCCCAACCGGGCGGCATTGTTCGATGAATTCGGGAAGGCAAGCGCTCACGCCCGGCGTACGGGGGCGGCCATCGCCGTGCTCTACTTCGATCTGGACGGGTTCAAGCAGGTCAACGACAGGCTCGGGCACGCGCAGGGCGACGTGCTGCTCAAGGAAGCGGCCCACTGCGCGAACGCCGTGCTGCGAGGCGAGGACGTCCTGGCCCGCCTGGGCGGGGATGAATTCGTCGTCCTGCTGCGGGTGCATGATTCCGGCAAACGGGCTCGCAGGGTCGCGGAGAGAATCCGGCAGTCCATCGCTTCCATCGAGGCGATCGACGGCAATCCGGTCCATGTGACCGCTTCCGTCGGGATGGTGGTGGTGAGCGGCCTGGATGCGGACCGCCTGGGCGCCGAACGGATCGTCCACGAAGCCGACCTCAATATATATGCGGCCAAGAAAGAGGGCAAGAACCAGATCGTGCTGACCACGCTGTCGAGCGAAATCAGGCTGGCTGCCCGGCGCGCCTAACCCGGGTCTTCCGCCAGGCCGAAGAGCGTCCGCGCGTTGCGGGTGGTGGCCCGGGCCACCGTCGCGATATCCAGCCCGCGCAGCTCGGCCAGCGTTTGCGCGATGCGCGGCAGCTCGCCCGGCGCGTTGCGGCCGTGTCCGATCCATGCCGGCGGGATGTCGGGACTGTCGGTTTCCAGCACGATGGCGTCGAGCGGCAGATTGACCGCCAGTCGTCGCAGGTTGTTGGCGCGAGTCCAGGTGAAGGCGCCACCAAAACCGAGTTTGAATCCCAGCTTGATGAATTCGTCCGCCTGTTGCGGACTGCCGTTGAAGGCATGCGCAATGCCGCCGCGTACCCGGATCCTGCGCAACTGCTTCAGCAGTTCGTCGTTGGCGCGGCGGCAGTGCAGCAGCACGGGCAGGTCGTGGTCGCGTGCGATTTTCAACTGTTCGACAAAGAAGTATTCCTGCGTCGCACGGTCGAGGCCCCGGACAAATAAATCGAGCCCGATTTCACCGACAGCCACCGGGCGTCGCGCCCCGATTTGCGCGCGCAGATCGGCGAGGTGTTCCGGACGGTGGACGCTGATATACATGGGATGCAGGCCCCATGCCGGCAGGCAGCCGGGATAGCGCGTGCAGGCGGCGGCCACCGCGGCGAAATTGTCGCGGCTGACGGCGGGGACCACCTGGATGCCGACACCGGCTGCCACGGCGCGCGCGTACTCGGCATCGCGGTCGGCGTCGAATTCGGTGGCGTCGAGATGGCAGTGGGTATCAATGAAAAACGGCACCGTGTCGGGTGCCGTTTTTTTTGTGAAGCCGTTCACGTTCAGTCGTTGTTGGCGAAGCCCAGCAGGCTCAGCAGGCTGGTGAAGAGGTTGAAAATGGCCACGAACAGGGTGACGGTCGCCATGATGTAGTTGGTTTCGCCGCCATGGATGATGTTGCTGGTCTCGTACAGGATGAGGCCGGACATCAGCAGCACGAACATCGCCGATACCGCCAGCGACAGGCCCGGCATGTTGAAGAAGATCGCGCCCAGACCGGCAAGGAAGGCGACCAGGATGCCGACCATGAGGAAGCCGCCCATGAAACTGAAGTTCTTGCGGGTGGTCATCACGTAGGCCGACAGCGCCAGGAAGATCGCCGCAGTGCCGCCCATCGCCATCATGACCACCTGCGAACCGTTGGGCAGCGACAGGTAGGCGTTGAGGATCGGGCCGAGCGTGTAGCCCATGAAGCCGGTCAGCGCGAACACGAAGGCGATGCCGAGTCCGCTGTCGCGGAACTTGGTGGTGAGGAACAGCAGGCCGTAAAAACCGACCAGCGTGAGGATGACGCCGGGATGCGGCAGGTTCAGCGCCATCGCCGCGCCTGCGGTGAGCGCGGAAAACGCCAGCGTCATCGCCAGCAGCATGTAGGTGTTCTTGACGACCTTGTTGACGGCCGATACCGCTGTGGGCTGGCTGCGGCCCAGGGTGGTGACTTGCGGGTTCATCAAAGCTCCTTCTGTCTGTCTTGAAATAATGTACCTGCTCAGAGTCGATCCGGCCGGTACGAGTTCCCGTGCCATGACGGAACTGAAGCATGAGCATACCGCGATGTGGGGCCGGTGGCCACCCATGCGCGGGCGAACCGGGTGCCGGAAGGCGTCATTCCCCCCGTTCCATGCCGCGCTGCAGCAGATTCATCACTTCGACCGGCATCGGAAAAACAATGGTGTTGGAGCGGTCGCCGGCGATGTTGGAGAGCGTCTGCAGATAACGCAACTGCATGGCCTGCGGCTTGACGGCAAGAATTTCCGCGGCGGCAAGCAGTTTCTCCGCAGCCTGCAATTCGCCTTCCGCATGGATGATCTTGGCGCGCCGATCGCGCTCGGCTTCGGCCTGTTTGGCGATCGCGCGCACCATCGATTCATCGATATCGACGTGCTTGATTTCGACGTTGGAGACCTTGATGCCCCAGGCGTCGGTCTGGGTATCGAGCAACTGCTGGATGTCGTGATTCAGGCGTTCGCGTTCGGCCAGCATGTCGTCGAGCTCGTGCTTGCCCAGCACCGCGCGCAGCGTGGTCTGTGCCAGCTGGCTGGTCGCGTTCATGTATTCCTCCACCTGCAGGATCGCCTTGGCCGGATCGATGACGCGGAAATAGACGACCGCGTTGACCTTGACCGAGACGTTGTCGCGCGAGATCACGTCCTGGCTCGGCACGTCGAACACCACGGTGCGCAGGTCGACCCGCACCATCTGCTGGATGCCGGGGAGGATGATCACCAGCCCCGGCCCCTTCGCCTTCCAGAAGCGCCCGAGCATGAACACCACGCCGCGCTCGTATTCGCGCAGGATGCGCAGGCTGGAGATCAACAGTGCAATGACCACGAAGACGACGAAGAAGCCGCTGAATTCAAACATGCCTATTCTCCTTGCCAGGGTTCGACATCGAGTACCAGGTCGTGCCGCGCACGCACCCGGATCGTACTGCCGGGCGGCAGGGGAACCGTGCTGCGCACGCGCCAGCGCTCGCTGTGCACGCGCGCCCAGCCCTCGCGCTCGATCGCTTCCAGGGTGATGCCGGTGGCGCCGACCAGTTCCTCGGCGCCGGTTACCACTGGCCGCTGGCGTGCGCGCAGCGCCATGCTGGCGACAAAAAAGCTGAACAGGGCGCTGATCAGCGCCACGGGTACGATCAGCATCCAGGGCAGCCCGTAGCCAGGCAGGTCGGTGTCGATCAGCATGACGGAACCCAGGATGAATGCGGCTATGCCGCCCAGTCCGAGCGCGCCGAAGCTGGGCACGAAGGCCTCCGAGATCATCAGTACGATGCCCAGCAGCATCAGGGCCAGTCCGGCATAGCTGATCGGCATGGCCTGCATCGCAAACAGCCCGAGCAGCAGGCAGATGCCGCCGACCACGCCGGGAAACAGCATGCCGGGGTTGGCGAATTCGTAGATCAGTCCGTAGAGGCCGAGCAGCATCAGGATGTAGGCGATGCCGGGGTCGCCGATCACGGCCAGCAGACGGCTGCGCCAGTCGGGCATGACGCGTTCGACGGTGGCATGGGCGGTATCCAGGGTGATCGTGCGGCCGTCAAGCTTGACGCTGCGGCCGTTCAGTTGCCGCAGCAGGTCGTCCAGATCGGTCGCGACAAGATCGACCACATTCAGCTTCAGCGCTTCCGATGCAGGCAGGCTGACCGCTTCGCGCACGGCGCGCTCGGCCCACGCGGCATTGCGTCCGCGCAATTCCGCCAGACCACGGATGTAAGCCGCGGCGTCGTGCACGACCTTGCGCATCCTGGTGTCGTCCGCCGGCGCGGCGGATTTGTCGCCCGACGGGGCCAGTTCGATCGGTGTCGCGGCGCCCAGGTTGGTGGCCGGCGCCATCGCCGCGATATGGCTGGCATACAGGATGTAGGTGCCCGCGCTGGCGGCGCGCGCGCCCTGGGGGAAGACGTAGGTCGCGACCGGTACCGGCGAGGCAAGGATGGCCTGGATGATGTCGCGCATCGAAGTGTCCAGCCCGCCTGGCGTGTCCAGTTCGATCACGACCAGTCGGGCCTGGTGCTCGATCGCCTTGTCAAGGCCACGCACCAGGTAGTCCGCGCTGGCCGGCCCGATCGCGCCTTGCACCGCCAGCACGCGCACGCTGGCGGCGTTCGCAGCGAAGGGCAGCAGCAGAACCAGGAAGGTGAACAGCGTGAAGCGTGACAGGGGGCGAAGCGCGTTCATCCTCTCACTGTAGACGCAATCCTGAAAGTCGTCGGCTGCGGTCTGGCGTGCAGCCGGGGCTGACGAGGCGGATACGGCCTGTCGCGGGCTATTTTGCGGGGATCGCGTCGGGATGCCAGCCCAGCAGGAGATACAGCGTGGCGAATCCCAGCACATAGGCTACGGGCACGTGCCAGCCCTCGCGCAGCCAGGTGAGCGTGTTTTTTGCCTGCGGATACAGGTTCGATATGGCCACGCCGGCGCTGGAGCCGAACCAGATCATGGAGCCGCCGAAGCCGACCGCAAAGGCCAGCAGCCCCCAGTCGTAGCCGCCCTGATACAGGGCCAGCGCAGTGAGCGGAATATTGTCGAAGACGGCGGAGACGAAGCCGAGGCCAAAGGTCGTGTGCGCCGAAGGCAGCGGCAGTTCCTTCACCGGCATCAGGCTGGCGGACAGCACCAGCGCGATCAGGAACAGTGCACCCTTCATCGACTTGCTTACTTCGCCCCACGGCGTCGGGCGGATGAAGCCGCCCAGCACGATCGCCGCCCACACGCCGGCGGCGGGAAAATCCAGTCCGATATTGGCGACGATCGCGCCGCCGATGATGAGCGCGACGATCGCCAGGTGGCCCCAGTCCAATTGCAGGTTCGCAGGCGGGTTCTTCATGACGGGGTGGTAGCGCTGCTGCGCCTTGGCCGCGACGATGCCGGAGAAGATCACGGCCACGGTGGACGCGATGAACGCTTTCGCCACATGGATCGCCGGCACGCCCGCGATCCACATCATGGTCGTGGTGGTGTCGCCGACCACCGAGCCGGCGCCACCGGCGTTGCTGGCGGCGACGATTCCCGCCAGGTAGCCGACGCTGACCCGGTGCTTGTAGACGTGCCCGGCGACCACGCCGCCGATGATGGCCGCCGCGATGTTGTCGAGGAAGGACGAGATGACCGCCACCAGCACCAGCAGCACGAAGCCGCCTTTCCAGTCGTCGGGCAGGAAGCGCGGCAGCCAGTCCGGCACCCGGGACAGTTCGAAATGCCGCGCCAGGATGGCGAAGCCCAGCAGCAGCCCCAGCAGGTTCAGCACCAGCCTTTCCTCGTGCAGGAAGTGGGCGATCAGGTCCATGTCCCGTGCCGCCAGCCCCTTGTAGAGCGTGATGGCGAGCAGGCCCGTCACTGCGACCTCGAAGTTGCGCGTGTGCAAGACCGCCACCCCCAGCAGGGTGAGGGCGAACAGGAGGAACTCGACGGGAATGTTCAGCAGCGGCATGGCAAGGTCAGATCAGGGCAGGGCAGGGCGTGAATAATAGGCCTTCAGCAGGAAGGGTGGCACGACTGTGGTGAGGGCGATGACGATCAGCAGCGCGGCGTAGGTCTCGGCGTCGAGGATGCCCTGGGTGAGTCCGAGCTGGGCGAAGATCAGGCCGACCTCGCCGCGCGGAATCATCGCCAGACCGATGGCCATCTGGCGGAAACGGCTTTCGCGGATGAAGAAACCGGCGGCGATTTTGCCGATGAAGGCCACCCCGATCAGGGCGCCGCCCAGTTGCCAGACGTGGGACGAACGCCAGTCCACCGTGTTGAGGTTGAGCGAGACGCCGACCATCACGAAGAACAACGGGGCGAAGGTATGGATCAGCGGCCGCATCTGTTCTTCCAGCCGGTGCGCCAGCTGCGGGCTGGGGGCGAACCAGCGGTCGAGCGCCGGCAGGCCCAGGCGGCTCATCACGTCGAAGCGGAAGTGCTGTGACAATGCGATGCCGGCCGCGAAGCCGCCCATGATGAGCGGCGCGCCGACCGCGTGCGCGAGCCACGAGAACAGCAGGATCAGCGACAGCGCCATGGTGATGAGCAGGCCCGGCGTGACCGCGCGTTGATCGTAGTGATCGATGATGCGCCCGGCGAGCTTCGCCACCAGCGGCGATAGCAGCATGAACAGCAGGATGTAGAGCGCGACCGCGCCGGTGGCAGCCAGCGATACCTGCTGCTGCACCGCGAACTGGTAGAGGAAGGCCAGCGCCAGCACGCCGAGGATATCGTCCAGCACCGCCGCGCCGATCACGATCTGCGCCTCGTCCGTGTGGCGTTTGCCGAGGTCGTCGAGTACCCGCACAGTGATGCCGATGCTGGTCGCGGTGAGCGTGCCGCCGATGAACAGCGAGACCAGGTTGTCCAGACCGAAGCCCCAGCGGCACACCGCGTAGCCGAGCACGAAAGGCAGGGTGAAGCCGACCACCGCCACCACGACGGGCTTGATGCCGGATCTGGCGAGGCGGAGCAGATCGGTATCCATGCCGACTTCGAACAGCAGCAGGATGATGCCGATCTCCGCCAGCAGCTTCATGGTGTCGTCAGCCGAGATCCAGCCCAGCAGCGACGGGCCGATCAGCAGGCCGGCCAGCAGTTCGCCGATCACCGGCGGGATGCCGTGGCGTCCCGCGATTTCGGAAAACAGCCGCGCGGCAATCAGGACGATGGCGAGATAAAGAAAAAATTGATGGAGTTCCATGAGGGATCTGAATCGGGTCCGGAGGGCAAGACAGGCGCGCGGCCGTGATGCGCGCCAGGTGGGCACAGGCCTGTTTCTATCTTAACGCACCGGATGCTTCCCTCATCGCCCGATGCGTGGCCGCGATGGCCATGGAGGGGCGGAAGTGGCGGCACGGGGGTGAAATGCACCGTCCTTCAAGTCGGCATCCGCGCGATCGGGAAGATCGTCCCGATCCCCGGACAAGGGGCGGGCTTGCACATCAAAATGATTTTGTGCAAATATAAATAAGCGTCTGAAGCTGTTGTGCCACAGTAATCTGCTGCGGGGGGCTGGAGTCGCTGGGCGATGAACGCTATCCGGGCCGCACGGGTCGCGGGCCGGGGGGAAATGGTTTCCAGCCCCGGGTGCAGATGAACCTGGATGGCGGCGCCGCGACGGCACATGCTGTGCAAGCCGGATGGCGCAATCTGGCCTGGTCTGCGGAATCTCGGGTTGGCTGGGTGGTCAACTGAATATATTGTACAATATGTTTAATGTAAGCGAGCCATGATGATGCCCATTGAAGCGGCAGCGCCCCAGACAGCCTTGCAGCGGGAAAACCAGACGGTGATTGCCTTCGGTGAAACACTTGTCGACCAGTTTCGCGACCGCAACGTGCCGGGCGGCGCGCCGTTCAACGTGGCGTGCCATCTCGGCGCGCTGGGCGCGCATCCGGTACTGGTGACGCGAGCCGGCAAGGATGCGCTGGGTGACCAGCTGCTGCAGGCGATGAGCGAACGCGGCCTCGACCTGCGCGGCGTGCAGCGCGATCCGGCGCGCCCCACCGGTCGGGTCAGGGTGACCGAGACCGCCCGCGGCCATGCGTTCGACATTCTGTCCGACCAGGCCTACGACCACATCCACGCCAGCCTGGCCCGGATGGTCGGCCTGTCCCTGCATCCGCAAATGGTCTACTTCGGCACGCTGTCGCAGCGGGGCGATTCGCGCCGCGCGCTGCGCGAACTGCTCGGCACGGTGGATGCGTGCGCGTTTCTGGACGTCAATCTGCGCGACCCGTGGGTGGACGGCGATATCCTGCGCTGGTCGCTGCAGCAGGCCGACGTGGTCAAGCTCAACGAGGACGAACTGGATCGCATCGGCGATCTCTTCGCACTTCATGGCGCCACGCTTCAGGCCCGGGCCGCCGTGCTGCTGTCGGGCTTCGATTTGCAGCGGGTGGTGGTGACGCGCGGCCCGGCAGGGGCCTGGACGCTCGATGCGGACGGACGCATCGAATCGGTCAGCGGTGCGCCGCTGGATCGGGTGGCCGACACCGTCGGGGCCGGCGATGGCTTTGCCGCCGTGTTCATGCTCGGCATGTTGCGCGGCTGGCCGCTGACCGATCAGTTGGCCCGTGCGGATACCTTCGCTCGCGCATTGTGCGGGATACGCGGTGCCGTGCCCGCCAACCGGGAGTTCTACCGCCCCTTCATCCGCGACTGGAACATTCAAACGGAGGCGATGCGTGCATGATCTCTATGTCCTGATGCTGAGCGTGCATGGGCTGATGCGTGGACACGACCTGGAACTGGGGCGCGACGCCGATACCGGCGGTCAGACCCTGTACGTGATCGAGCTGGCGCGGGCGCTGGGTCGCCATGCCCGGATCGGGCAGGTCGACGTGTTGACGCGTCTGGTCGACGATGCCTCGGTCTCACCGGACTATGCCGCGCCGAGCGAAGGACTGGGGGCGTGCGCGCGCCTGGTACGCCTGCCCTGCGGGCCGAGGCGTTATCTGCGCAAGGAAAGCCTGTGGAACCATCTCGATCAGCTGGTCGACCGCAGTCTCGGCTACCTGCGTCAGCAACCGCGTCTGCCCGACGTCATCCACAGTCATTATGCCGATGCCGGGTATGTCGGCGTGCAGTTGTCGCAGCTGCTGGGGATCCCGTTGCTGCACACCGGCCACTCGCTCGGACGCTGCAAACGCCAGCGTCTGCTCGACCACGGGCGCAAGGCGCGGATGATCGACCGCCAGTTCAACTTCGACCGCCGCATCGCCGCCGAGGAGGCGGTGCTCGAACATGCCGTACGGGTGGTCACCAGCACCGCGCAGGAAGGCCGCGAACAGTACGGGCTCTACGACCATCACCAACCGGCGCACATGGTGGTGATTCCACCCGGCACCGACACTTCGCGTTTCGCCCCGCCCGGCCGCGCGCCGATCCCGCCGCATGTGCCGATGCTGGTCGACCGTTTCTTCGCGCAGCCGAAAAAACCGCTCATCCTCGCCATCTGCCGGCCCGACGTGCGCAAGAACCTGCAGCGGCTGGTCGCCGCGTATGGCGAATCGCCCGAGTTGCGCGCCCGCGCCAACCTCGCCATCGTGGCCGGCAACCGTGACGACATCCGCAGCCTGGACGAGGCCCAGGCGGACGTATTGCAGGCTTTGTTGCTCGACATCGATCGCTACGATCTCTGGGGCAGCGTGGCGCTGCCCAAACAGCATCAGCCGGACGATATTCCCGCGCTTTACCGGCTGGCGGCACAACGCCGGGGGGTGTTCGTCAACCCGGCGTTGATCGAGCCCTTCGGCCTGACCCTGATCGAAGCGGCAGCGAGCGGCCTGCCGGTGGTCGCCACCCGGGACGGCGGCCCGTCCGACATCATTGCGCATTGCGAAAACGGCGTGCTGGTCGATCCCCTCGACAGCACGGATATCGCACGCGGCCTGCTCGAAGCGGTGTCGGATAGCCGTACCTGGCAGCGCTATGCGCGGCGTGGCATCGGCGGCGTGACGCGCCACTACACCTGGGATGCCCATGTCGAGAAATATCTCAAGGAGGTCGACCGGGTGCTCCATCACCGCCGCAAGCAGATGCGTCGCGAACGCGTGACGCAGCATCCGGCATCCCGCTTCATGCCTGATGCGCGCCGCATGCTGATGAGCGACATCGACAACACCTTGCTGGGAGACCGGGCCGGGCTCGATGCGCTGATTCGGGTGCTTCGCACACCATCACGCAACTTCGGCTTCGGCGTGGCGACCGGGCGCCATCTGTCGAGCGCGCTCGAGGTATTGAAGCAGTCACGCGTGCCCCTGCCCGATGTGCTGATCACCGCAGTCGGCTGTGAAATCCACTATGGCCCTGACATGCGCCCCGATCCCGGCTGGCGCCGGCACATCCAGTATCTGTGGCGGCGTGACGCCGTGGCTTCGCTGTTTACGGGCCTGCCCGGGTTGACCCTGCAATCCGACGATCAGCAAAGCGAATTCAAGCTGAGCTTCAATGTCGAGCCGGGCGCGTCGCCGAGCCTGCACGAACTCAAGACGCTGCTGCGACAGGCGGGGCTGCACGCCAATCTGATTCATTCACACGACGCCTTTCTCGACATCCTGCCGGTCCGCGCCTCGAAGGGCCGGGCCGTCCGTTATCTGGCCTATAAATGGGGCTTGCCGTTGCGCGCCTTTCTGGTGGCGGGCGACTCCGGAAACGATCTGGAAATGCTGGTCGGGGATACGCGGGCCGTGGTGGTCTCCAACCACAGCGCCGAACTGGAAACACTGCGTGGCCTCGAGCAGGTGTATTTCTCGGCGACGCCCAGTGCATCCGGCATTCTGGAAGGCATGGCGCATTACGGCTTTGCGGACAGCCCGGCACCGGCCCTGAAACGGGAGGCGGCATGATTGAAGCCTTGAAAACCTGGACGACGGACCATCGCGATCCGGTGGATGCGTTTCTGCGCCGCTGTTTTGCCGAGAACCGGGTGCTCCTGCTGCAAAGCGACCTGAGCCGTGTATTCGATGGGCTGACAGCCGAATCCGCCGGCCCGCTCGACGACACCCCGCTGCATCAGGCAGTACGCCATTTTCAGGAAGGCGTGTTCCAGCATCCGTGGGCGTATTTCGCCTTGCGCGAAGGACCGGGGTGTTGGCGCTATCTGCGCATGCACCAGGAATATCTGATGCCGGAGAGCGTGTCGGTGAGCGAATTCCTCGCTTCCAAGGAACAGTTCGTGAAACCGCCGAATGACGGCGAGAGCGTGCTGGAGATCGATTTCGAGCCGTTTGGCCGCCATGTGCCGCGCCTGCAGGAAACCCGCTCGATCGGGCAGGGGGTGCTGCATCTCAACCGGCATCTGGCGAGTGCGATGTTCACCCGACCGGAGGTGGGACACGCCCGGATGCTGAATTTTCTGCGCATGCACTCGATCGATGGCCAGCAGCTGATGCTCGCGTCCCACATCGGCGATGTGCCCACGCTGCGCGCCGCCTTGCGCGAAGCGCTGCAACAGCTCGAAGCGAGCGATCCCGATACGCCGTGGGCCGATCTGGCGGCCGTGCTGGGCAGGCTGGGTTTCGAACCCGGCTGGGGCGCCACGGCCGGGCGCGTGAGCGAAACCATGGGCCTGCTGGTCGACATTCTGGAAGCGCCGTCGCCCATCGCGCTGGAAGCGTTTCTCGCGCGCATTCCGATGATCTCGCGTCTGCTGATCCTGTCGCCGCATGGCTATTTCGGCCAGGACAATGTATTGGGGCGTCCCGATACCGGCGGTCAGGTGGTCTACATTCTCGACCAGGTGCGCGCGCTGGAGCAGGAGATGCGCGACCGCATGGCGATCCAGGGCGTACAGGTCGATCCGAAGATCATCGTCGTGACCCGCCTGATTCCCGATTCCGACGGCACCACCTGCCACCTGCCGCTGGAAAGAATCCAGGGCACGGACCATGCCTGGATCGTGCGGGTGCCGTTCCATCATCCCAATGGTGAAATCGTGCGGCACTGGGTGTCGCGTTTCGAGATCTGGCCTTATCTGGAAGCATTCGCCATCCAGGTCGAGCGCGAGGCGCTCGCGCAGCTCGGCGGGCGCCCGGATCTCATCATCGGCAACTACTCCGACGGCAACCTCGTGGCCAGCCTGCTGTCGGCGCGCCTCGGCGTGACCCAATGCCACATCGCCCATGCGCTGGAGCAGACCAAATACCTGCACTCGGCGCTGTACTGGGAAGCCAGCGATGCGACCTATCACTTCGCCTGTCAGTACACGGCAGACCTGATCGGCATGAACCATGCCGACTTCATCATCACCAGTACCTACCAGGAGATCGCCGGCACGGCATACAGCATCGGCCAGTACGAAAGCTATCGCGCGTATACCCTGCCGGGACTCTATCGTGTGGTCAACGGCATCGACCTGTTCGATCCCAAGTTCAACATCGTGTCGCCGGGCGCCGACGCCGGCACCTATTTCCCCTATACCGACACGGCCCGCCGCCTGCATTCGCTGATGCCCGGGATCGAGCGCCTGCTTGATGCGCCGGACCCCGGGGTGCCGTATCGCGGACGGTTCGACGACCCCGGCAAACCCATGGTCTTCACCATGGCACGGCTCGATCGCATCAAGAATCTGACCGGGCTGACCGAGTGGTTCGGTGCGTGTGAGCGTTTGTCCGGGACGGCCAACCTGCTGGTGGTCGGCGGCCATATCGATGCGGCCGACTCGGCGGATGAAGAGGAAAAAGCCGAAATCGCACGCATGCATGCGCTGATGGACCAGTACCGTCTGGACGGCAAGATGCGCTGGCTGGGCACCCGCCTCGACAAGAATCTGGCGGGCGAACTCTACCGCCATGTCGCCGATCGGCGCGGCGTGTTCGTGCAGCCCGCGTTGTTCGAGGCCTTCGGGCTCACCCTGATCGAGGCGATGGCTTCCGGCCTGCCGGTGTTCGCCACGCGCTACGGCGGCCCGCTCGAAATCATCCGGCATGGCGTGTCCGGCTTCCATATCGACCCCAACGACGGCGCCGCCGCGGCGGAAGCCATCGTCGATTTCCTGCAGCAATGCGCGGCCGATCCGTCACGCTGGCAGCGTATCTCCGAGGGATCGCTGGCGCGCGTGGCCGCCCGCTACACCTGGCAGCTATATGCCGAACGCATGATGACGCTGTCGCGCATCTACGGGTTCTGGAAATTTGTCAGCAACCTCGAACGCGGTGAAGCCAGCCGCTACCTGCAACTTTTCCATCATCTGCAATTCCGCCCGCTGGCCCGTGCAGTACGAAAGGACTGAATGTCATGCCCATGGATTATCTGAACACGGCAGCGGACTATCTCGGGGAATGGCGCGCCCTGATCGTGACCGCCCTGCATGTGCTCCTCATTCTGGGGCTGGCCTGGCTGGTGTTGCGCGTATCGCACAAGGCGATAGGCCGTCTGCGGCGGCACATGGAGCAGGAGGCCGACGATGCCGAGCAGATCAAGCGGCTTAACACGCTGGCACGGGTGGCCCGCTACGTGATCGTGGTGGTCGTCACGCTGGTTGCCGCGATGCTGGTCCTCAGTGAAATCGGCATCTCGATCGCCCCTATCCTGGCGACCGCCGGGGTGCTCGGCATCGCCATCGGCTTCGGTGCGCAAAGCCTGGTCAAGGATTACTTCACCGGGCTGTTCCTGTTGCTGGAAAACCAGGTGCGCCAGGGCGATGTGATCGAAGTGGCCGGAAAGGGCGGGCTGGTCGAGGAGATGACCCTGCGCTACATCCGCCTGCGCGATTACGAAGGCAGCGTGCATTACGTGCCCAATGGCAGCATCGATACCGTGACCAACCGCAGCCGTGGGTTTGCCTATGCGGTGATCAATGTCCGCGTGGCCTACCGCGAGGCGATCGACGAGGTCTATGCGCTGATGCATGCGGTGGCGGCTGCATTGCGGACCGATCCGGACTGGGCCGACAGGATCGTCGGCGATCTTGAAATGGCCGGTGTCGATCAGTTGGGCGAGTCGGCCCTGGTGATTCTCTGCCGTTTCAAGGTGAGGGCGCTGGAGCAGTGGGGCGTGCGGCGCGAATTTCTGTACCGCCTGAAAAAAGCGTTCGACGCCGCGGGGATCGAGATTCCCTTCCCGCATCTCACCGTGTATGCCGGACAGAACAAGGATGGCAGCGCACCGCCGCTGCGTCTGCTGCAGGACGTGTCGCAAGCGAGGTCCTAGGCGAAACGGGGCGTCGTGTGGGGTGGCCTAGCCGGTATGGCCTGTAATCAGCACGTCGCTGGCGGAATGCGTCAGGACGTGCCGGGTGACGCTACCGAGCAGCAGTTCTTCCATCATGGACTGGCCATGCTTGCCCATCACGATCAGGTCGGCATCCATCGTCTGCTCGTGTTCCAGAATGCGCAGCGTGGCGGTGCCATGCACGAACTGGCGCGTCAACTGCGAGGCCGGCACGTGCAGCGTATCGATAAAGGCCTCCATCGACGCCTGCGCCGCATGGCGAGCCTGGATCCGGTATTCATGGATCTGCCCGTCATCCATGCCGGCGAACTGGAAGGTACTTTCCAGTTCCACCTCGAATGCATGCAGCAGCACAATGTCGGCGTCGGGCAGCCAGGCATGCGCGGTATTGATCGCGGCTGCGCAATGAGCGGAAAAATCGACCGGTGCGAGGATGCGCCGATAGGGCGACTGCGGACGCTGCTTGACCGCAAGCAATGGCCGGCGGGTTTTGCTCAATACCCGCTCGGTCGTGGATCCGAGCAGCAGTTCGACCATGAAATGCGTTCCCCGCGCGCCCATCACCAGCAGATCGATCTGGCGTGTTTCGACGAGGTCGGCCAGTACCGTGAGCGTGGCGCCCTGTACCAGCGCGGTATCGATCGTGCCGCCGGGGCGCGTCGCCAGACCCGACGCCAGCTCGTTCAGCGTTTTGTCCGCCTGTTCGAGCAGGCGGGCTTCCAGCGTGACGGCATCGCCCGGGAGCATGCGGCGCAGGGTATCGAGCGCCGAGCCGCTAACGACATGGACAAGGGTCAGGCGGGTATCGGGATGCACCTGGGCAAGCAGCGCGGCGCGTTCCAGCGCATGACGGGCCGGCGCCGAAAAATCGGTGGCGGCAAGCAGGGTTCGTGTCTGGGTCATGGCAACTCCCTGGCAGAAGGATTCGGCGGGAAGAACAGGGCATCCGGGTGCGTGCCCGGGATGCGTGCGGCGGGCACGGGTGCGGCCCCGGCTATCGCATGATGGTGCGCAGGCATCATGATACCCTGTGGCCATGGCTGCCCGTTCGTCATGCCATACGGGCGGGAACGCGCGTCAGCGCAGGCCGTCCCCGCGAATCGGCCAGACCCGACGCACACAGACAAACAGGAGCCGCGTTCTGGCGTGAATCTGATTGGCAGCCGCCTCATGCACCTCATGCAGAATCCCTTACCCCCCTGGATTTCGTTGCGCGCCCGCCTCGCCGCGACCGGCCTGACGCGGGCCGACGGTCTGCTGGCCAGCCTGTTCCGCCACCGGTATGGCGACTGATTCCGGGCGGCCTCCTGTGTCCTGGCACTGTCTCGACAGCGAAGCCGTCGCCAGGCAGCTCGACAGCGGGGCGGACACGGGGCTGACGGCCGAAGCCGCCGCGGCGCGGCTGGCGCTACAGGGGCCCAACGTCCTGCACGAAGCCGGGCAGCGCCGCCCACTCGCCATGCTGGCGTCGCAGTTCACCGATTTCATGATCCTGGTGCTGATCGCCGCCGCCGTCATCGCCGGCGTCATCGGCGAGCCACAGGATGCCATCGCCATCGTGGTCATCGTGTTCCTCAACGGCATCATCGGCTTCGTCCAGGAATACCGTGCCGAGCGCGCGATGACGGCCTTGAAGAAAATGGCCAGCCCGCAGGCTCGCGTGATCCGCGGCGGGCAGACCGTACTCGTCGATGCGGCGGATCTGGTGCCGGGCGACCTGGTGGAGGTGGAAGCCGGCAACATCCTGCCCGCCGACCTGCGCCTGACCCGCTTGGCCTCGTTCAAGGTCGACGAGTCCGCGCTCACCGGCGAGTCGCAGCCGGTCGACAAGCAGCTCGCGCCACTCGGGGAAACCGATCTGCCGCTCGGCGACCGGCTCAATCTGGCCTACAAGGGAACGATCGCCACCGCCGGCCGCGCCCGTGGCCTGGTCGTGGCCACCGGCATGCAGACCGAATTGGGGAAGATCGCCGCGTTGCTGTCGGGCGAATCCGGCAAGACGCCCCTGCAGAAGCGCCTGGCGCGTTTTGGCCAGCATCTGGCATTGGGTGTGCTGGCGATCTGCGCCATCATTTTCGTGACCGGCTGGCTGCGCGGCGAACCGCCGCTGACGATGCTGCTCACCGCCGTCAGCCTGGCGGTCGCCGCCATTCCCGAGGCGCTGCCGGCGGTGGTCACCATCTCCCTCGCACTGGGCGCGGCGCGCATGGTCCGGCAGAATGCGCTGATCCGCAGGCTGCCCGCAGTGGAGACACTCGGCTCGGTCACCTACATCTGCTCCGACAAGACCGGCACGCTCACGCAGAACCGCATGCAGGTCGATTGCGTGCAGGCCGCCGGCACCACCCGCCCCGGCCTGCCAACGGATGCGGCGATGCCGTGGCACGAACTGGGGCTCGCCATGGCCTTATGCAACGACGCCATGGCCGGCGCTGACGGGCATGCGGTCGGCGACCCGACCGAGACTGCGCTGCTCGACGCCGCGCAGGCGGCGGGATTCAGCCAGGCGGCGTTGCAGGAGAGCTGGCCGCGCCTGGCCGAGCTCCCCTTCGATTCCGACCGCGCGCGCATGAGCACCCTGCACCGCGAGGGCGACGCCGTGCTCATGCTGGTGAAAGGCGCGCCGGAACGCGTGCTGGCGCTGTGCGCCAACCAGTTGGGCGAAGAGGGGACGACGACCATCGATCGAGACGCGTTGCTGGCCACCGCCGAACAACTGGCTGTGCAGGGCTTGCGCGTACTGGCTTTCGCGTTGAAGCGGCTGCCGCGTGTTCCGGATGCGCTCGATGCCGCCGCGCTGGAAAGCGGCCTCACCTTCATCGGGCTGGCCGGGCTGATCGACCCGCCCCGCCCCGAAGCGGCGGACGCGGTGGCCGCCTGCAAGACCGCGGGCATCATCCCGGTGATGATCACCGGCGACCATCCGGCCACCGCGCGCGCCATCGCGCAGCGGCTCGGCATCGTCGAGGACGGCGGCCGGGTGCTGACCGGCAGCGATCTGGCACGGCTGTCGCTGGCGGAATTCGAGCGCGAGGTCGAAGCGGTGCGGGTGTATGCGCGCATCAATCCGGAACAGAAGATCAGGATCGTGCAGGCACTGCAGGACAAGGGCGAGTTCGTCGCCATGACCGGCGACGGCGTCAACGATGCCCCGGCCCTGAAAATGGCGGACATCGGCGTCGCCATGGGCAAGGGGGGTACCGATGTGGCGCGCGAGGCCGCCCACATGACGCTGCTGGACGACAACTTTGCCACCATCGTGCTGGCGGTGCGCGAAGGCCGGCGCATTTATGACAACATCCGCAAGTTCGTCAAATACACCATGACGAGCAACTCGGGCGAGATCTGGACCATCTTTCTCGCGCCTTTTCTCGGCTTGCCGATTCCCCTGCTGCCGATCCATATCCTGTGGATCAACCTGGTCACCGATGGCCTGCCGGGGCTTGCGCTGGCCGGCGAGCATGCCGAACGCAAGGTCATGGAGCGGCCGCCGCGACCGCCGCAGGAAAGCATCTTCGCCCGCGGCATGTGGCAGCACATCCTGTGGGTGGGGCTCCTGATGGGCGGCGTCACCTTGCTGACGCAGGCGTGGTCGATCCACGTCGGCTCGGCACATTGGCAGAGCATGGTATTCACCGTGCTCACGCTGTCGCAACTGGGACATGTGCTGTCGATTCGCTCGGAGCGCGAATCGCTGTTCAGCCAGGGCATCCTGTCCAACGCGCCGCTGGCTGGCGCGCTACTGCTGACCTTCGTTCTGCAGATGGCCGTGCTCTATGTGCCCTGGCTCAATCCTGTCTTCAGGACCGAGCCGTTGAGCCTGGGTGAACTGGCCGTATGCCTGGCGCTGTCGTCGGTGGTGTTCGTCGGGGTGGAGATCGAGAAGGCGCTGGCGCGGCGCGGCTGGCTCTACGCGCGCGCATAGCCCGGGATCAGAGTTCCGACAGGGGCTTCTGCGCGCACTGCGTGTTGATTTCACCCATGTGCGCGATCAGCGATGCCAGATCCTGATTGAGACGGGACAGCATCTCATCCGGCAACTGTGCCAGCGCGTGCGTCAGGATGCCGGTCAACGGCTGCGGCGCCTTCCCCAGCGCTTTTTTTCCGGCGTTGGTGAGATACAGGCGGACCACGCGCTGATCCGCGCTGTTGCGCTCGCGCCGGATCAGCCCGGCCTTCTCGATCTTGTCGAGCAGGTTGCTGGCCGTGGAGGCGTGGATCGACAAGGCCTGCGCCAGTTCGGACACCTTCATGCCCGGCGTCTGCTGCAGCGCGGACAGGGCCCAGATCTGCGCCCCGCTGACGCCGCAGGCTTTTTCCACGGCCTGGTAATGCTGGCGCACGGCGCCGAAAATCACACGGAACTGGCGCAGGGCTTCCCTGGCGGCGAGGGCATTGTGGGTCAAGAGGCGATCTCCGGGTACGGAAAAGGGGTAATCATGGCAGGAATTCAGACGGCCGTGCCCATCACCTGCGCCCACAGGCGGCTGACCGCATCGCGTACGGTTTCCAGCGCCTGCGCCGGCACACGGGCGTATTCCGCGCCGCTGAGCTTGATGGCATGCTGCTGGCGACGCAGTTCGCGGTAGGCATCGGCGGCGGCCTGGGCCAGATCGTGCGGGAGCAGGCCGGCCCCCCCCGCACGCCGCAGCAGCGCGATATTGCCGACGTTGTCGGCGAGCTCGGGATGGCTGGCGCAATGCCGCAGCACCAGGTACTGCACGCAGAATTCGACGTCGACGATGCCGCCGTGGTCGTGCTTCAGATCGAACAGCGTGCTGTCGTTGACGTGGCCGGCGCGCATTTTTTCACGCATCGCCAGCACCGCGTCGCGCAGTGCGGCGGCGTCGCGCCGGGCCCCCAGCACGTCGCGGCGCAAAGCCTCGAAGGTCGCGCCGATCGCCGTGTCGCCGCACACGAAGCGGGCACGCGTCAGCGCCTGATGTTCCCAGACCCAGGCGTGATGCAGCTGGTAGTCGCGGAAGGCCTCGGTCGAACTCACCAGCAGGCCGGATGCACCGTCCGGGCGCAGCCGCAGATCGGTTTCATACAGGATGCCGGTTGCCGTCACCGTGCCCAGCCAGGTGTTGATGCGCTGCGCCAGCCGCGCGTAGATTTCCTGCGCACGCTCGTCGGTGTCGTCGTGGAGGAACACCAGATCGAGATCGGAGGCATAGCCGAGTTCCTTGCCGCCAAGCTTGCCGTAACCGATGACGGCGAAGCGCGGTACGTCGCGATGGCGTGTTTTCAGACCGGCCCAGCAGCGTGCCAGGGTTTCGTTCAGGAGCGTGTCCGCCAGACAGGACAGATGGTCGGACAGCGCTTCCAGCGTCAGGCGGCCGGCCACGTCCTGTGCGAGAAGACGCAGCGTCTGCACCTGCTTGAAGCGGCGCAAGGCGTCGAGTTGGGATTCGGTGTCGCCGGGGTGGGCATCGAGTTCGTCGCGCAGCTGGCGGGCGAGCTGTGCCCAGTCCGGCACGCTCATCAGATGCTGCGGCGCAATCAGCTCGTCCAGCAGTTGCGGCTGCCGCGTGATCATCTGCGCGGCCCATGGGCTCGCCGCCAGCAGGCGTACCAGCTGGCGCAGCGCCGCCGGATATTCGGCCAGCAGCGCGAGATAGGTGGCGCGCCGCGAAATGGACTGGATGAGTGCGGCGAAGCGTTCCAGCGTGACCGCCGGATCGGCCTGGCCGCCGATGACTTCGAGCGCGGGGGGCAGCAGCGCATTGAGCCGGAGCTGCGTCGATTCGGGCAGCCGCGCGGCGTGCTGGCGCAAGGCATCGAGCGTGGCGAGTACGCGCGGCGGGTCGTCGTAGCCGGCATTTTCCAGCAGCGCCTGGATGCTGTCGGCGTCGGCGCTGCCCCCGCATACGGCGGTGAGCGGATGGCTGTTCTGGTCGGTCTGCGGCGCGGCGAACACCTGCTCGAAATGGCGCGTGACGCGATGCCGATGGCGGCCGAGCGTAGTCTGCAGAGTCGCGTAGTCGGGGACGCCCATCGCCTCGGCGAGCATCGCCTGCGACTCGGCGTCGTCCGGCAGCAACTGGGTTTGCGCGTCGTCGAGATACTGGATGCGGTGTTCCAGCCGCCGTAAAAAATCGTAGGCGGCGGCGAGTTCCTGCTGTGCATCCGGTGCCATCAGGCCGGTTTTCACCAGCGCGTCCAGCACGGCCAATGTCGGTTGCTGCTGCAACGCGGCGATCTGGCCGCCACGGATGAGCTGGAATACCTGCGCGGTGAATTCGATTTCGCGGATGCCACCCGGTCCCAGCTTGATGTTGTGCGCCATTTCGCGGCGCGCGACTTCGCGGCGGATCTGCACGTGCAGGTCGCGGATGGCGGCGAACGCACCGAAGTCGAGGTATTTGCGAAACACGAACGGCCGCACGATCTGCATCAGCTCGTCGTGACGGCTGCCGGTGAGCGGACGTGCCTTGATCCAGGCGTAGCGCTCCCACGGCCGCCCCTGTGCGACCAGATAGTCTTCCAGCATCGCAAAGCCCATTGCGAACGGGCCGGACTCGCCCCACGGACGCAGTCGCAGATCGACGCGGAACACGTAGCCGTCGGCGGTGTTCTCCCCCAGCGCGGCGGCGAGCTTGCGTCCGAGCCGGACGAAGAATTCGTGGTTGGATAGCGGGCGGATCGGGGCAGTCGCGTCGTCGGCCGCCGTCTCGCCCTCCTCGGGGTACAGATAGATGAGATCGATGTCGGACGACACATTGAGTTCGCCACCGCCAAGTTTGCCCATGCCGACCACGACCATCCGCAGTGGCGTGCCGAGCTCGTCGCGCGGTTCGCCATGGCGCGCCGCCAGCGCCGCGTGATGAAAGTCGAGTGCGCTTTCAATGCAAATCCCGGCCAGCGTACTGTAGGTGGCCATCACCTCGGCCAGGTCAGCCTGACCGGCCAGATCGCGCGCGGTAGCCACCAGCCACACCCGCTGGCGCAGCTGCCGCAAACGTTGGTGCAGCGCGACTTCGTCCAGGCATGCGGGTTCGGTGAGAAAAGCCTGCATGGCCACCCGGCCGAAGGCCTGGTCAAGCTGGCCGGCTGCGGTCTCCGCCAGATCCGGCTGCGCCGCCAGCAGGCGACGCCCATAACGCGAACAGCGGGCAACGCGTTCAAGTGCGGGATGGTTCATGGCTTGGATTAGAATCTGCAATCATCGCAACAGATTATCAGTGGAGAGACCGTATGGCAGCCATCAAGTCGATTTTGACTGAAACCCGTGTGTTTCCGCCCGCGGAAGCGTTCGTCAAGCAGGCGAACGTATCCGGCATGGCGGCCTACGAGGCCTTGTGCCGCCAGGCGGAAACCGATTACGAGGGGTTCTGGGCCGATCGGGCGCGTCAGCACATTACCTGGAAAACGCCATTCACCCACGTCCTCGACGACTCGAACGCACCGTTCTACAAATGGTTTGACGACGGCGAACTGAACGTATCCTGGAATTGCCTCGATCGTCATCTGGCGGCCAGGGGCGACCGGGTCGCGCTGATCTTCGAGGCTGACGACGGCAGCGTGACGAAAGTCACCTATACGGAACTGCATGCGCGCGTGTGCCAGTTTGCCAATGGCCTGAAGTCGATCGGCGTGGAAAAGGGCGATCGCGTCATCATCTACATGCCGATGAGCATCGAAGCCGTCGTGGCGATGCAGGCGTGCGCGCGCATCGGCGCGATTCATTCGGTGGTGTTCGGCGGCTTCTCGGCGAAGAGCCTGTTCGAGCGCATCACCGACGCGCAGGCCAAGGTCGTCGTCACCGCCGACGAATCGCTGCGCGGCGGCAAGGCGGTGCCGCTGAAACGCGCGGTCGACGAATCGCTGACGATGGGAGATACCTCGAGCGTCGAGCGCGTGATCGTGTATCGCCGTTCCGGCGGCGCGGTCAACTGGGGCGCACGCGACCTGTGGTGGCATGAGCTCACGCAGACCCAGGCCGAAACCTGCGAGCCGGTATGGGTGTCCGCCGAGCATCCGCTGTTCATCCTGTACACCTCCGGATCGACCGGCAAGCCCAAGGGCGTGCAGCATTCGAGTGGCGGCTTCCTCCTCGGCGCCGCGCTGTCGATGCACTGGGTGTTCGACGCCAAACCCGACAGCGACGTCTTCTGGTGTACCGCCGACGTCGGCTGGGTCACCGGCCACACCTACGTCGCCTACGGCCCGCTGGCGCTCGGCATGACCGAAGTCATCTTCGAGGGCATCCCCACCTTCCCGCACGCCGGGCGCTTCTGGGAAGTCATCGCCAAGCATGGGGTCACCACTTTCTACACCGCGCCGACGGCGATCCGCAGCCTGATCAAGCTCGGCGCCGACCTGCCGGCGCAGCACGACCTGTCCTCGCTGCGTCTGCTGGGTTCGGTCGGCGAGCCGATCAACCCGGAAGCCTGGATGTGGTATCAGCAGACCGTCGGCGGCGGTCGCTGCCCGGTGGTCGACACCTGGTGGCAGACCGAGACCGGCGCCCACATGATCGCGCCCTTGCCCGGCGCGGTGCCGACCAAACCCGGTTCGTGCACCCTGCCGCTGCCGGGCATCATGGCGGATGTCACCGACGAGCACGGCGGCCCGGTGGCAAAGGGCCACGGCGGCTACCTGGTGATCAAGCGGCCGTTCCCGTTCCAGCTGCGCACGCTGTGGGGCGATCCCGAGCGCTTCAAAAAAACGTACTTTCCACAGGAACTCGGCGGCGCGACCTACCTCGCCGGCGACTCGGCGCACCGCGACGAAGACGGCTATTTCTGGATCATGGGACGCGTCGACGACGTGCTGAACGTGTCCGGTCATCGCCTTGGCACGATGGAAATCGAATCCGCGCTGGTGTCCAACCTGCGCGTCGCCGAAGCCGCCGTGGTGGGCCGTCCGCACGACATCAAGGGCGAGGCGGTGGTGGCCTACGTGGTGCTGAAGGGCACGCGGCCGGTCGGCGCGGAAGCGAAACAGGTCGCTGCCGAACTGCGCGAATGGGTCGCCAGGGAGATCGGCCCGATCGCCAGGCCCGACGAAATCCGTTTCGGCGACAACCTGCCCAAGACCCGCTCCGGCAAGATCATGCGCCGCCTGCTGCGTGCGATCGCCAAGGGCGAGGAAATCGCCCAGGACGTCTCCACGCTCGAGAACCCGGCGATCCTCGATCAGCTGAAGGAAGCAGTGAAGTAATGCCGGTCTGGCTGTGCCAGGCATGGCCCGTTGCAAAGCGTGAATGATTTTTACCCCGAAAGGAACGTGATGTCGCACTACCACGCCGTCGTCTGGCTCGACCACAATGAAGCCCGCGTCATGCACGTCAGTCCGGCTGACGTCGAGAAATCGGTCGTCCATCCGGCCAATCCTCCGCGCCACCTGCAGCGCAAGCGCGGCTCCGTGAGCGGCAGCCGCCAGCCCGAAGACCAGCAGTACTACCATGAAGTCGTGGAAGCCCTGGCCGGAGCCGGGGAAATCCTGATCGTCGGTCCCGGCCACGCCAAGCTCGAACTGATCAAGCATATCCATGCGCACGATCACGGTGTTGTCGACAAGGTGGTCGGCGTCGAAACCGTCGACCATCCAGGCGACGGCCAGCTGGTGGCCTTTGCCCGCAAGTACTTCGTGGCCAAGGACAGAATGCTGTCGCAGTGATCAACGCTGCCTTCCGGCACGGGATGGCAGCGTTGTCGGGAAGCACCCTGCGGGGTGCTTTTTTGTCGGATTTTTTTACATCCGCGAGCGGGGCTCTTTTGAGGCTGCCGCAGGCTGCGGAGGATTGTTTTTAAATAACAGTATCTTGGATGCTGCCGCAGGCGACTGGGTTTGGGCGGTTCATTTTTTGCTTGGAGGGGCTTGGCAAGGCGCCTGGTTGATTCACCGGGAAATGGTGTGCGCTTCGCTGGCCGAAAAAATAAATAATCGATACGAAATACACATTGTGAGGAGAGACAATGAAGGCGATTCAATTTCCCTGTGCCCTTGCGGCGCTGTCTGTGGTGGCGGCCTTTTCGTCAGTGCCTGCGCAGGCTGTGTCCACCTCCTATTACCTTGATCAATCGAATATAAGTTCTCTCCCAGGCGGTACCAGTTATCTGAAAGTCGATATCACCAGCACGGTAGCTGGAACCGCAAGCTTCTCCGTCACCCCCGTGTACGCCTTCACGCAACTTTCGAACTTTGGCATACAGGCATTCGGATTCAATTTTTCCGGCGCCAACCTGAGTGCCATCACAACGGGTGATTTCTCGTTGCCCAGCGGCTGGACGGCAGGCTTGCCGCCACCCAGCGCCATGGACGGATTCGGGAAATATGATTTTACGGTCCAGACTACCGGCAGCGGCCGGCTGAATCCCTTGACCTTCACCGTCACCGGCCTGGGAGGCGCGACATCGGCTGACACGCTCGGTTATTTCGCCAAGCTGTCGAGTGGCGGGGGCACCCATGAATTTTTCGCGGTGCATTTAGCCGATTTCCAGTCCGGCAGTGATACGAGTGCTTATTTCGCCGGATCGGCCCCGGTTCCCGAACCCGAAACCTACGCCATGCTGCTGGCCGGTTTGGGTCTGGTCGGATTTGCCGCACGTCGCAAACGGGACTGATCAGTTCAAGCCTGCGGAAAAAAAGCGCTGCATGGTCGGCGCTTTTTTGTGCTAGCTGCGGGAGAGCACCGTGGTGGTCTTCACCAGTTCCACCACCAGCGTGTGCAGCCGCGCGGGCGATTTCAGCGCCCCGTTTTCGGGGTCGAACGCGGTATCGGCATGCGCCAGCGAAAACTGGCCGGGCAGCACCAGCACGCCCAGCGTGTTGAGAACCTGCCGCAGGTGCGGCAGCATGCGCATGCCGCCGAAGGTGCCCGGCGTGGCGGCGAGGAGCGCGGCGACCTTGTTCTGATAGGGCACCAGACCCGATTCGCCCTGCCATTCGCGTGATACCCAGTCGAGCGTGTTCTTCAGCAGCGGCGGGATCGAGCTGTTGTATTCGGGGCTGGCGATCAGCAGGGCATCGTGCGCCTTGAACAGCGCTTTGAGCCGCTGGGCGTTGGCGGGCAGGCCGTCGCGCTCCTCCAGATTCTCATCCATGAGCGGCAGCGGATAGTCCGCCAGATCAATCAGGGTGACATTGCCGCCCGCGGCACGGGTCGCGTCCACGGCGATCCGGATGAGTTTCCGGTTCCATGAATCGCGGCGGAGGCTGCCGGCAAAAGCGAGAATCCTGGGCATGGCCTGTCCTTGCGTCGAAAAATGAGTGATTGTATCGGGGTCGGCCACCCGGTTGAAACCGCCGCAGGTTCAAGGAAGATCGAAGACGATCAGTTCGCTGGGTTCCAGCGCCTCGACCTCGATCCCCGATTCGAAGCGGATCGCCACGGCATCTCCGGCTTCCAGCGGATAGCCCCGGACCTTGACCCGGCCGGTTGCAATGTGCAGCCAGACGCGCCGCCCCGGGGCCACCTCCAGCGTAACGCGATCACCCGCCGCCAGCCGGCCGGCGTGGATGGCGGCATCCTGATGGATCGTCACCGAACCGTCGCGGCCGTCGTTCGAGGCGATCAGGCGCAACCGGCCCTGCAGGCTTTCGGGAGCGAAGGCGATCTGTTCATAACCCGGTTCGAGGCCGTAGGTGTCCGGCTCGATCCAGATCTGCAGCAGATGCACCGGTTCGCTGGCCGAGGCGTTGTATTCGCTGTGGGCGATGCCGTGCCCGGCGCGCATGCGCTGCAATTCACCGGGGCGGATCACGCCGCCGTTGCCGAGCGAATCCTTGTGTTCGAGCGCGCCCGCCAGCACCCAGGTGACGATTTCCATGTCCTGGTGGCTGTGCGTCGGGAAGCCCGCACCCGGCGCGATGCGGTCGTCGTTGATCACGCGCAGCGGGCCGAACCCCATCCAGTTGGGGTCGCGATAGTTCGAAAACGAGAAGGTGTGAAAGCTGTCGAGCCAGCCATGATGGGCGTGGCCACGTTCGGATGATTTGCGTACGGTCAGCATGATGCGCTCCTTTTTCTCTGGTTTGTTCAGGCGATGGGATGACTATAGGCGTGGTTTTCCGCGAGTAAAACCGGCACAATTCGATCAACTCATTCGAATTTCTCGAACATGCCGCTGACCCTGGAGGCGCTGTCCATCCTCGACGCCATCGACCGCAGGGGTTCGTTCGCCCGTGCGGCCGAGGAACTGGGACGGGCGCCGTCCTCGCTGACCTATGCCGTGCAGCAGATCGAGGCCGAGCTCGATGCGCTGCTGTTCGACCGTTCCGGCCATCGTGCGCGCTTCACGCCGGCGGGGCGCCTGCTGCTGGAGGAAGGGCGGGCGCTGCTGGGGGCGGCGCATGCACTGGAGAACAAGACACGGCAGCTGGCAGGGGGGTGGGAGCCGCAGTTCACCCTGGCGGTGGAAGGCATTCTCCCCGTCGATCCGCTGCTGCCGGTGCTGGAGGCGTTCTATCGTCTGGGCCGGGCGACCACAATCAGGCTGCGCCACGAAGTGCTGGCGGGCGGCTGGGACGCGCTCGCATCCGGTTGTGCCGACCTGGCGATCGCGGGGGGTGAGGCACCTGCCGGCAGCGGCCTTCGCAGCCGCGTGCTGGGCAGGATCGAATTCGTATTCTGCGTGGCGCCGCAGCATCCGCTCGCGGGCCGCGAAAAACCCCTCACCCAGGCCGACATCGCGGGCCATCGCGCGGTGGTGATCGCCGATACCGCGCGCAATCTGCCATTGCGCAGCGCGGGCTGGCTGATGCAACAATCACGCCTGACCCTGGCCGATCTGCCGAGCAAGCTGGCCGCCCAGCAGGCCGGACTGGGCGTGGGCTCGCTGCCGCGCTGGCTGGCCGAGCGCGAGATGGCGGCCGGCCGTCTGGTGCGTTGCGAGTGGGAGGGGGGCAATCCGCGCGAGACCCTGCATCTGGCCTGGCGCAGCGGCGAAGCGGGGCGGGCGCTCGACTGGTTCATGCGGACGCTGGCCAGGCCCGATGTGTTTGCGGGAGTGATCGATGCCGGCTGAAAAAGTACCGCCCGAGCGGATGCGGCTCGACAAGTGGTTGTGGGCTGCGCGTTTCTTCAAGACGCGCAGCCTGGCCACCCAGGCGATCGACAACGGGCGGGTGAGGCTGAACGGCGAGCGGGTCAAGCCTGCGCACGATGTCAAATCCGGCGACCGGCTGGATGTCCATATCGGTGAAGTCGACTGGACGCTGACAGTCCGGGCGCTGGCCATGCAGCGCGGGCCGGCGCCGGTGGCGCAGGCGTTGTACCAGGAGGATCCCGCCAGCCAGGTGCGCCGCCAGCGGCAGGCCAGCGACCGCAAACTGGCGGCCAATCCGGGCGCCGCCATCAAGGGGCGGCCCACCAAGCGCGACCGGCGGCTGATTCATCGCTTCACGAGCGCTCGTCCCCGAACGGGGGAATGACGCCCGGAATTTAACGGGGCCTTGCCGCCGCAAAAGACGGCTAAGCGCATAGAATCAGCGGGTCCGAGAGCCGCGATTTCATGACCGTTTCCCCCACCCTGTTCCTGCGCCGCGCTTCGCGCTGGCTGGCAGCGCTGCTGGCATTGGCCATCGCGGGCGTTGCGACGGCGATGGCCTTGATGTTCTTCTGGGTGCTGCCGAATATTGCCGCGCACCGGGACACGGTGGCCAGCCTGATGTCGCGCGCGCTGGGGCAGCGGGTGACGCTGGAAGCCGTGTCGGGGGTATGGCAGCAGGCGCGCCCGGAGTTCCGTCTGCGCGGCGTGCGCCTGTACGACCGGCAGGGCCATCCGGCGCTCTACCTGCCCGAACTCGACGCTGCGTTTGCCTGGCGTTCACTGCTGTTTCTGGAGCCGCGTTTCACCCGTATCGAACTGCAGGGTCTGGTGCTTGGCGTGCGGCGTGCGCGCGACGGCAATTTCTACGTCGGCGGCATCCCGATCAATCCGGCCGCGCCGGACAGCGGATTTTCCAGCTGGCTGCTGCGGCAGGGGCAGGTGCATGCCGGCGGTGTGGCGCTGACCTGGCTCGACGAGGTGCGCGCGGCGCCGCCACTCACCCTGACCGGGGTCGAGTTCACGCTGACCAATGTGCGCTGGTCGCATCGCCTGCAATTGCATGCCATCCCGCCGGCCAGTGTGGCACGGCCTGTGCAGGTCGTGGCGGCCCTGCGTGCGCATCGGGTGAATGACCTCAGGAACTGGAACGGCACGGTCGATGCGACCGTGGCAGGCGTGTCGTTTTCACACCTGTCTGCCTGGCTCGAACTGCCGTATCAGCCGCAACGGGGCTGGGGTGCGCTGAACATGCAGCTCAACGTGGCGCACGGTACGCTTGCCGGCATGACGGCCGCACTGGAACTGCACGACATCGAGGCGACGCTGGGCGAGGCGCTGCCGGCATTGCGGCTGGCACAGGTGCGCGGTCAGGCCCGCTGGCAACGCGAGCCCGACGGCTATCGCGTGACCTTCGACAATCTGCGCGTGGCGCGCCCGGGCGCCGCCCTCGGCGCACCGTTCAATGCGGGGCTGTCGTGGGGCGGTGCGTCGCACGAAATCACGGCCCAGGCGTTCAGTCTGGGGGGCTGGCAATCGCTGCTGCCGAGCCTGCCGATGGAAACGGCCCTGCGTACGCGGCTGCAGGCCCTGCAGCCGCAAGGCCGCTTCGACCTGCTGCGGTTTGGCTGGACCGGCGCGCAGCCGGGGCTGGACAATTTCAGCATCGCGGCGCGCTTCAGCGGCCTCGGCGTCGCGGCGGTCGACAACCAGCCGGGCCTGTCCAACCTGAGCGGACACATCGAGGGCGACGCGCGCGCGGGCGTGTTCGAGATCGATTCGCAGCAGATGACACTGGGGCTGCCCGACCTCTTTCGCGAGCCTTCGTTCGCGATCGACCGCCTGTTTGCGCGCGGCACGTGGCAGAAGACGGCGCGCGGGCGCCGCCTCATCCTGGACGACGTGGCCTTCGCCAATCCGGACATGGCGGGCACGGCGAAGGGTGATTACGAACTGATCCCCGGCCAGCACGGCATCATCGACCTGAGCGCGCATCTGGACCGTGCCGACGGCACGGCGGTGTATCGCTACCTGCCGAAGCATGTCGGCGACCATACGGTCGAATGGGTGAAACGGGCCGTGGTGGCCGGGCATTCCGACGATGTGCAACTGAACCTGAAGGGCGATCTGGCACATTTTCCCTTCGACGCGGGCAACGGCGTGTTTCGCGTCGAGGCGCAGGTGAAGGATGGCGTGCTCGACTATGAGCCGGACTGGCCACGCATCGAGGGCATCCAGGGACGCCTGCTGTTCCAGGGCAGGATGATGGAGGTGACGTCCCGTCAGGCACGGATATACGGGGTGGCCCTGTCGCCGGTGAAAGCCGTGATTCCGGATCTGCTGCATCACGACGAGCAATTGCGGATCGATGGCCAGGCCAACGGGCCGATTCAGGATTTCATCCGCTTCGCCAACGCCAGCCCGGTCGGCGGACGCCTGCACGGCTTGACCGCCGCGCTGGACGGCAGCGGGCCGGTGAAACTCGCCCTGAGCCTGCGGATGCCGTTGCGCCGCAGCCACGATACGACGCTGGCAGGCCGCTTGTCGTTTGCGGGCGATACGCTGCTGTCGTCGAGCCTGCCGCGGCTCGACCAGGTACGGGGAGAGATCGATTTCACCGAGGACAGCCTGACCGCAAAAAATCTCACCGGCCAGTTTCTTGGCGGCCCGCTGCGCATCGACACGCAAACACGATCCGGCCAGGTGCGGGTTCTGATGCAGGGGCGCGCCACCGCGGCGGGCCTGACATCGTGGCTGGGGGCAGCATGGCGGGACCGGATATCCGGGCAGGCGGCATGGAACGGCCAGATCGATCTGGATGCGGGAAGCGAGCGCGTCCGCATCGAATCCGATCTGGTCGGACTCGGCAGCAGCCTGCCCGCGCCACTGGCGAAATCCGCCGGGCAAGCCTTGCCGCTGGTGGCGACCAGCCAGCCGCAAGCCGGCACCCGGTTGTACGACGTACAACTGGACCGGACGATGGGAGCGGTCTGGCGCAGCACGTCGGACGGGCGCTTCGAGCGCGGTGAAGTCCGGTTTGGCGGGCGTGCCGTGCTGCCCGGCGAACCGGGACTGCGCCTGGCGGGCAACGGGCACGGACTGGATGTCTCGGGCTGGATGGATCTGCTGCCCGACCATGAAGGTGGCGCATCCGTGCCGCTGTCGGCAATCGATCTGAGTATCGACGCGTTCGACCTGATGGGACGACGCTACCAGGATGTGCACCTGCAGGGGCGCAACCGGGGTGGCTTGCTGCGCGCCCAGGTAAGCGGTACGGGGCTGAACGGCGTATTGACCTATCGCACGGCAGGCGACCAGCCCGCGCGGATCTCGGCGCAGTTCAGGCAGTTGATCATTCCGCCCCGGCTGCCGGCTGCCGGGCCGGCAGCCGGTCGCAACATGAAGGCGTCGGATTTCCCGGTGCTGGATCTGACGGTGGAGGATTTCCGTTTGCAGGACCGTGCGCTGGGGCGGCTGGAAGCCGTTGCGCACGGCACGTCACAAGGGCTGGTGATCGACACCCTGCAATTGACGCACCCGGACAGCGTGTTCCGCATGAGTGGTCTGTGGCGTGACGGCGGCACGGGTGAAACCCGGGCCGGCCTGAGCCTGAACGTGTTCGACGCGGGCAAGCTGCTGACGCGCTTCGGCTATCCCGATACGCTCAAGCGCGGGACTGCGGAGATCCAGGGCAACGCCACCTGGGAAGGTTCGCCCGCGGATTTCACGCTGGCCACGCTGGCCGGCCAGCTCGATTTCAAGGCCAGGAGCGGGCAGTTCCTCAAGATCGATCCCGGTGCGGGAAAACTGCTTGGCGTACTGAGCCTGCAATCGCTGCCGCGCCGGTTGAATTTCGATTTCCGTGATATCTTCAACGAAGGGTATGCTTTCGACGATATCGGCGCCACGCTGCGCATTGCGCGTGGCGTGGTCTACAGCGACGACTTCAGGATGCGCGGACCGGCCGCCAAGGTCGACATGTCGGGACTGGCCGATCTCAATCAGGAAACCGTGCAGTTGCGGGTGAAAGTGATCCCGAAACTGTCCGAAGGCGTGGCCGTGGCCGGCGCCATCCTCGGCGGACCGTTGGCCGGTGTGGGGGCGCTGGCCGCACAAAAGCTGCTGCGCGATCCGATCGAGCAGGTCATCAGCCAGGAATACATGGTGACCGGCGCGTGGCAAGACCCCGATGTCCAGCGACTACCCAAAGCGAAGCCCAACCCGGATAATCAAGCGCAAGAACCCTGATTGTGGAATCCCGTCATGCCAACGAAAAAACCCGTTAAAACGACCGTGGCGCGCTCCAGGGGCGCGCAAGTCAAGAAACCGGCCCCGCAGGCCGGCACCGTGCGCGTGGCGGCGATCCAGATGGCGTCGGGTCCGAGCGTGCCGGCCAACCTGGCCGAGGCCGAACGCCTGATCGAACTGGCGGTCGAAGCGGGCGCGCGCATGATCGTATTGCCGGAGTTCTTCTGCATCATGGCGATGAAGGACTCTTATGTGGTGAAGGCGCGCGAGGCGGAAGGCCACGGCCCGATCCAGTCCTTTCTGTCGCGCATGGCGAAGAAGCATCACGTCTGGCTGATCGGCGGTTCGCTGCCGCTGGAAGCCAGCGTGGCGAACAAGGTGCGCAACAGCTGTCTGGTGTACGACGAGCGCGGCAAGCTGGTGGCGCGCTACGACAAGATCCACCTGTTCGGCCTCGATCTCGGCAACGAGCATTACCAGGAAGCCAAATTGATCGAACCGGGCGACAAGGTCGTCGTGATCAACAGCCCGTTCGGCCGCATCGGCCTGTCGATCTGCTACGACCTGCGCTTTCCCGAGCTGTACCGCGCCATGCCGGACGTCGACATCATCGTGGTGCCGGCGGCGTTCACCGCCACCACCGGGCGCGCGCATTTCGAAACCCTGATCCGCGCGCGCGCGATCGAAAACCTCGCCTATGTGATCGCGCCGGCGCAGGGCGGCTACCACCTGTCGGGCCGCGAAACGCACGGTGACAGCATGATCGTCGATCCCTGGGGCGTGGTGCTCGACCGCCTGCCACGCGGCTCCGGCGTCGTCATCGCCAACCTCAACCCGGCCTATCAGGCCAGCCTCAGGAAGAGCCTGCCCGCGCTGCAGCACCGCTTCATCCCGTGCCAGCAGATTGAAGTCAATGTGGTGGAACGCCGGATACCCGCCAAACGCACGTCCCCCACCGGGGGCGAGACCGCCGACAAATAATTCAGGATACCGCCATGAATCCACGCGACGCCTTCGTTCCCATCCAGACCGCCGAGCAGCTGTTCCAGTCCGCCGAAGCCGCCCTGCTGACGCCGAACGGGCTCGACGCCGACAAGCTGGCTCCGGTGTTCGGCCGCCTGCTGACGCACGACGTCGACTACGCCGACCTGTATTTCCAGTATTCGCGTTCCGAAGGCTGGAGCCTCGAAGAAGGCCAGGTCAAATCCGGCAGCTTCAACATCGACCAGGGCGTCGGCGTGCGTGCGATCTCGGGCGAGAAGACCGCGTTCGCCTATTCCGACGACATCAGCCTCGACGCACTCGGCGCCGCCGCCGACGCCACCCGCGCCATCGCGCGCGCCGGACAGCAGCGGCAGACCGCCATCGCAAAACGCGGCGAAGGCCGTCTGCTGTACAACGCGGTCGATCCGCTCGTCAGTTTGCAGGACGCCGACAAGGTCGCGCTACTGGAACGGCTGGAGAAGAAGGCGCGCGCCATGGACCCGCGCGTCATCCAGGTGATGGCGAGCCTCGCCTCCGAATACGAAGTCATTTTCGTCGCCCGTTCCGACGGCCATCTCGCCGCCGACGTGCGCCCGCTGGTGCGCCTGTCGCTGCAGGTCATCGCCGAACAGGACGGCCGCCGCGAGCAGGGCTCCGGCGGCGGCGGCGGCCGTTTCGACTACGGCTACTTCAGCGACGAGATCCTGGAACAATACGCGCGCCAGGCCGTGCACCAGGCCATGGTCAACCTCGACGCGCGCCCCGCGCCGGCCGGCAGCATGACCGTCGTGCTCGGTTCCGGCTGGCCCGGCATCCTGCTGCACGAAGCGATCGGCCACGGCCTCGAAGGCGACTTCAACCGCAAGGGCAGCTCGGCCTTCTCCGGCCGGATTGGTGAAAGAGTGGCCGCACCCGGCGTCACCGTCATCGACGACGGCACCATCCCGCTGCGCCGCGGCTCGCTCAACGTCGACGACGAAGGCAACCCCACCCAGCGCACCGTGCTGATCGAGGACGGCATCCTCACCGGCTACATGCAGGACATGATGAACGCGCGCCTGATGGGCATGCAGCCCACCGGCAACGCCCGCCGCGAGTCCTACGCCCACCTGACCATGCCGCGCATGACCAACACCCTCATGCTCGGCGGCGACAAGCACCCGCACGAAATCATCGCCTCGGTCAAGAACGGCCTCTACGCCGTCAACTTCGGCGGCGGCCAGGTCGACATCACCAGCGGCAAGTTCGTCTTCTCCGCCGCCGAGGCCTACATGATCGAAGACGGCAAGATCACCTACCCGGTGAAAGGCGCCACCCTCATCGGCAACGGCCCCGACGCGCTGACGCGCGTCTCCATGATCGGCAACGACATGGAAATGGATTCGGGTGTGGGCACCTGCGGCAAGGAAGGGCAGAGCGTGCCGGTCGGGGTGGGGCAGCCGACGCTGAGGATCGACGGGTTGACGGTGGGTGGGACGGCTTAATGTCCACTCGCAGGGCATAAACTCCGCGAAGCAATCCAGGTCTTTGGCTTGGGGGCGGAGCACGGCCGAGTAGTTGGGCTTTTCGGTAGGCTGCTGACCGTTGGCCGGGGGTTGCCCGGCGGCAAGTTACTTTCTTTTGTCTCGCCAAAAGAAAGTAACCAAAGAAAGGCGACCCCGCTCATCCCCGCAACCCCGGAAATCGAACCTGCCGGACGGGCGGCAAAGAACTCGCCCCGCTTTGTCTTGTATTTCGAAGGTGAGCGGGGCTCAGACACCTTTGCCGCCGATCCGCCCGGCAGGCTCGATTTCCGGCGGGACTGAGAGGGGCATAAAGTCAAAACCAGGTCAGGGATGATGGGGCGGCCTGTGTACTTGAGTGAGGATGTATCCCAACGGCGAAGCCCTCAATTCCGATCTGAGGCAGTTGCTGACCATCAGACTGGTTTTGATCTGCCTCCCCTTACAGCCCCGCCGAAGATCAAGTGCGTCGGGTGGATCAGCGGCAAAGGTGTCTGAGCCCCGCTCACAAAAATCAAATCGGCTTAGCAAAAGCGGGGCGAGTTCTTTGCCGCCCGCCCGACGCGCTTGATCTTCGGGAATTCGGGACTGTCGGGGTCGCCTTTCTTTGGTTCCTTTCTTTGGCGAGACAAAGAAAGGAACTTGCCGCCGGGCAACCCCCGGCCAACGGTCAGCGGTCCTGCGAACACCTCCACTACAGCGAACAGGCCCTTCGACAAGCTCAGGGCGAACGGTGCCGGGGGCAGCGCGTTCTGCGAACCGCGGCGGCATTCAAGCGCAGAACTGGATTGCTTTGCCGCGGCGCGCTTCGCAACGACGGCCGCATGAAGCGAGGTCTCAGGCCAGCGTCTCCAGCGCCCTCGGCTCCCCGATCAGATACCCCTGCACGCAATCCACCCCCATCTCCACCAGCTTGGCCAGTGTCTCTTCGTTCTCGACAAACCCCGCCACCGTCCTGATCCCGAGGAAACTCCCGGTTTCCAGAATCGACCGTACCAGCGCCTCGTCGATCATGCTGGTGCCGATTTCGCGCACCAGCGCACGGTCGAGCTTCAGGTAATCCAGCTTCATGCTCTTCAGGCTGGTATAGGCGCTGTTGCCGGCGCCGAACTCGTCGAGGGTGAAGCGGCAGCCGTGGCGCTGCAGCTGGCGCATGAACAGCTGGGTCTGGGCGTGGCCTTCGACGGCATCCACCTCGCTGATTTCGAAGATGAGCTTGCCGCCGGGGAGATCGCCGCGCGCCAGTTCGGCCTGCAGGTATTTCAGAAACAGCGGGTTGGTGACCGATTGTCCGGACAGGTTGATCGACAGTCCGCCGATCCGGGCGAGCGTGTCGGGGTGCGCACGCATCCATTGCAGGACATGACGCACCACCCAGCGATCGATTTCGGTGATGCGCTGCAGGCGCCCGGCCACGGCAATCAGGTCGCGCGTGGCGATGCTGCGTCCGCCTTCCGCGATGGGGTGCAGCAGGACTTCGTAATACAGCGGGGTCCGCGCAGCGTCGGTTGCGGCGGTCACCGGCTGGCAGTTGAGGCTGAGCTGGTTGTGAGCGAGGAGGGCGGTCAGCTCGTGCGCCCATTCCGCCAGGGCCAGCACGCCGCCGCTCTCGTCGGCCTCGCTGTCGTACTGGACGACGGCTGCGCCCGACTCGCGCGCGTGCGCGCAGGCGGCGTTGGCATTGTCGTAATAGGTCTCGGGGTTGATGCAGTCGCGCGCCCAGGCCAGGCCGGTCGCGGGCTGGACGCGGTAACGGATGCCGTTGATTTCCTGGGGATGGGTGGTCAGGGCGTGCAGCAGGGCATCGGTTTGCGCCTGGGCCGAGGCCCGGCCCGCAGCCTCGATCCAGAATGCAATGCCGGATTCGCCGGAGCGTGCGAGCAGCGCATTGGACGGCAGCAGCGTGGGCATGATCTGGGCGTAATCGCGCAGGATGGGCGTGCGGATCTCGACCCCCGCGGTTTCACCCGAGGGCTTGCTGATGTCGAACTGGATGACGCCGATGGCATAGCCGCCGTCGTTCATTTTGCTGCGCAGCCAGTTGCGGCGGATGGCGCGGAAGAAGCTCTTGCGATTGGCGAGCCCGGTGGCGGGATCGTGGGACGCCTGCCACAGCAGGTCGCGCTGCATTTTCTGGATCATCGCGCTGTAGGAACGATCCATCAGCGGCAGTTCCAGATCCTCGGTCCACTGCGCGCCGCCGTCTTCCAGCGATTGCAGCAGGTCCTGACGCTTGAGGTCGAGCTTCTTGATGCCGCGGTAATTGGCGAAGACATACACCGGCGGCTGGTCGCCGATCCAGATCAGGTTGAGCGGGACATCGAGTGATTTGAATTGCAGCCAGTCGCCGACGCGCAGGCGTTCGGCCAGATTGTCCTGCGTCTCGGAGAGTGGCTCGCTGGCCGCGTCGTCGAGACGGGCGGCGACCGAGGTGCGCTGATGCTGCGATTTGCCTTCGTCAAACAGCGCGGCAGCGAGTCGATCGACGATGCGGTCCTGCGCGAATTTGTCGGCGCACACCTGGGTCAAGGCCTGGTCGATCTGCTGCAGCAGGGCCTGGACCTGCGCGGTCGTGAGCGGCTCGGCGGGTTCGGCCGGATCCGTGTCCAGCCAGGTACACAGCTGCCGCAACACCTGCCAGGCCTCGCGCGCTTCGTCGCTGTCCGCGCCGTAGCGCATCTCGGCGATCAGCAGCACATTGCGCCAGCCGCCGTTCAGCAGTTCGATGACGGCATTCGGTACCGCCCGCTCGCTTTCCAGCTGCTTCAGCAGGTCGCGCAGAATGCGCTGCTTGACGACCTCGGCGTGCTGGCGGCCTTCGCACATTTCCTGCAGGCGGAACACGCGCGCGGCACGCTCGTGCAGCAGCGGCTTCACCACGCGCTCCAGCTGGGTGCGCGCTTCCTCGAACACCCCCGGATTCTTGTCGGCCTCGGTATTGATGCGATCGGTCCAGCGGCTCATCAATCGCAGCAGGCGCGCATCCGTGATCTTGCCGTCATCGCCCGCCACCATGCTGATCCGGTCAAGGGTGTTCAACACCTTGTGCGCGGGATGGACGGGCGAGGCGAGGAATTCCGGATCGGCCATCGCCAGCTTGATGAGACTGGTTTCCAGCTGCTGAAAAAACGGCCGCATGCCCTCGCTGACCGATTTCTCGGCATGCATGGTGTCGAACAGCGCGCCGAACATGTCGACCGAACGCTGCATTTCATGGGTGACGGCTGAGGGCAGCGCGCCGGCTGCGGCCAGACGCTGCAGTACCGGAGAATGGGCGATACCGGGTGCGCCGGCCATCCCGGCCGGGCCGGGGGCGCCCCCGGCCGCACGCGTGGTCGCGGGCGTGCCCGGTGGCGGCAGGGCACCACCGGGCATGGCATTGCCGGCGGCGGGTGCACCCGCGGCGCTCATGGGCGCCATGCCGTCTGGTGCCGCCGTCGACTGGCCACGGAAAAAATCCAGCAACGATCCTGCCAGGCGGTTGAGCGTGCCGCGCGGCGGGGGCGTGGGCGTCGATGACGGCGCTTCGGACGATTCGAGCGCATGCGTATCGGAACCGGACGATGCCTCGTGCCGCGGCGCGGCGACGGGTTGCTCGCGCTCGACTTCTAGCTGCGAAACGGGCAGCAAGGCCAGCAGTTCAGCGTACAGCGGTGCCAGTTGTCCGGCCAGCACGTCGCGCAGGGCGGCGTAGGCGATCTGGCGTGCCTTGGCCAGCACCGGGACGTCCTGCAAGGCGCCGCGGTAGGCATGGCCGATGACGGCCGGGCCGAAAGGGTTGTTGTGGTGATCGCAGGCGAAGCCGAACAGCTGGCCGATGCGGGGCTCGATGTCCGAAAGCTGTTCGCGGAACTGCTCTTCCAGCTTGTTGGCCTCGCTCGAGGTGGCGAGCCAGTCTTCGAAATCCAGTTCGTCGACCAGCGTCAGACCGCCATCCATCGTGTCGCGGGTAGCCTGGGTCTGGACCGGGCGCGCCTGGTTCAGCGCATCGAGCACGCCCTGCACGAAACGGGCCTGCACCGCCGGCGCGTGGTTGGTGAATTCATGCATGGCGCCCAGCAGGCCGCTGTGTTCGGCAATGCCGGAGGCCTGGACGGCCGCGGCGCCCAGTTTGTCGCCCAGTACCCGCATGATCTGGTCGTGCACCTGGAGCAGGGTCTCGCTCAACAGGGCGGTGCTGGCTTCGCGCAGATGTGGGTGGGCGGCGGAGGTCGGCAGGGCGGCCAGTTTTTGCCGGTGCCCGGCCATGCGCAGTCTTTGCAGCGCGCGCAGCGCGTCGACCGGCTGACGGGCAAACGCCACCCCGACCCCGAGCGGGCTCAGACGCTTGAGCTGCGCAGGTACCTTGAACGTTTGCGTGGCATTGGCCGACGCCGGCGTGAAGACGATTTCCACCGTGGCATCGGCGCGCCGGGCCAGCGCGGTGATCGCCGCTTCCGGGTTGGTGAACTTGAGAAACAGTCCGCCCTGGCAGAAATCACGGATTTCGCAGGCGATTTCGGTGTATCCCGGCTGGGTGATGATGGCGGCCTGCGAGACCTGGAAGCGCTTGTCGCGCCGGAGTTCCTGGCCGGCGTGTTGGTTGTCTGTCGTGTTAGCCATCATTTCCACACTTTTCCCTTTATTTTCCCCGCCTGCTCAATACAACGGCACGGCCGCGTTGTCCAGACAGGGCGCGTCCGCCCGCGCAAGGCGCTTGGCGCTCCCCGTCTGATTTTGGTAAACTCCCATGCATGAATTGTGCCGCAAAGTTCTTCTTTAGCCGTTTTTATCCCACGCCACAGGCGGTCGGGAGGCGCTGAGACGAGCAGCAACGCCTTGACGAAACCGCCAGCCCGCTGGCGGTTTTTTTGTTTAAGCCGTCGCGATCGAAGCACACCAACCGGAACCTGAACATGTCTGCCACCCGAACCGACGACACCCGTATCGAACAAAGCGGCGAATTGCTTGCCCCGATGCAGATCATGCGCGAACTGCGCGCCGACGAAACCGTGCTGGCCCATGTGGCGCATGCACGCAGCGTCATCCACGATGTGCTGCGTGGCGCGGACGACCGCATGTTCGTCATCGTCGGTCCCTGTTCCATCCACGATCCGGCCGCCGCGCTTGATTATGCACGCAAGCTGAAGCCGCTGGCCGACGAACTGGCGCATGAGATCATCGTCGTGATGCGCGTGTATTTCGAGAAGCCGCGCACCACGGTAGGCTGGAAAGGGCTGATCAACGACCCGCACCTGGACGAGAGCTTCGACATCAACGAAGGCCTGCGGCTGGCGCGGAAACTGCTGCTGGAAATCAACGAGATCGGCCTGCCCTGCGCGACCGAATTCCTCGATCTGATCTCGCCGCAATACATCGCCGACCTGGTGAGCTGGGGCGCCATCGGCGCGCGCACCACCGAATCGCAGTCGCATCGTCAGCTGGCATCCGGCCTGTCGTGCCCGGTGGGTTTCAAGAACGGCACCGACGGCAGCCTCAGGATCGCGGTCGACGCGATCAAGGCGGCGGCGGCGCGCCATCATTTCATTTCCATCACCAAATCCGGCCACGTCGGCGTGTTCAGCACTTCCGGCAACGAAGACACGCACGTGATCCTGCGCGGCGGCAAGACGCCCAACTATGATGCGGCGAGCGTCAATCTGGCGTGCGGCGAACTGGCGTCGGCGGGCTTGCGCCAGCAATTGATGATCGATTTCTCGCACGCCAATTCGAGCAAACAGTACCAGCGCCAGATCGACGTCGCGACCGAGGTGGCCACGCAGGTGGCCGGCGGTGACACCCGCATCATCGGCGCCATGGTCGAAAGCCACCTGAACGCGGGGCGTCAGGACCTGATCGCCGGACAGTCGCTGGAATACGCGAAATCGATCACCGATGCCTGCATCGGCTGGGACGACACCGTCCCGCTGCTGCGGATGCTGGCCGATGCGGTGAAAAAACGTCGACTGGCCATGCCGGCGGACGAGGAATAAGCGTGTTTCATGCGACATCCGGGTTAAAATGCGCATGGCGGGCCTCCCCGCATGGTTAAGTTGTGAATCGGGTCAGGTCCGGAAGGAAGCAGCCACAGCGACCGATACCAGTGCCGGGGTTCTGGCTCGCCACTTTTCCAGGATTCAGGGGTCAGGATTCAGGGATCAGGGTGTACGGCTTTGCAGTGCAAACCGTGAGTAAATGGATTTTCCTGACCCCTGAATCCTGACCCCTAGCCCCTCAAACATGACTGACCTCTTCGGCGACTCCGCATCCCCCGCACTTGCGCTGGCGCGCACCTGGCGGCCGCGCACGTTTGCCGACCTCAAGGGCCAGGAACACGTCGTGCGGGCGTTGTCGAATGCGCTCACCCAGGGGCGCTTGCATCATGCCTATCTGCTGACCGGCACGCGCGGGGTCGGCAAGACCACGCTGGCGCGCATCCTCGCCAAATGCCTCAACTGCGAAAGCGGTGTCACCGCCACCCCGTGCGGCGTCTGTTCGGCGTGCAGCCAGATCGACGCCGGCCGCTTCGTCGATCTGCTTGAACTCGACGCGGCGTCGAACACCGGCGTCGACAACATGCGCGAGGTGCTCGACAACGCGCAGTACGCGCCGACGGTGGGGCGCTACAAGGTCTACATCATCGACGAAGTGCACATGCTGTCGAAGCCGGCGTTCAACTCCATGCTGAAGACGCTGGAAGAGCCGCCGGCGCATGTGAAGTTCATTCTCGCCACCACCGATCCGCAGAAGATTCCGGTGACGGTGCTCTCCCGCTGCCTGCAGTTCAACCTGAAGCCGATGCCGCCCGCGCTGGTGGCGCAGCATCTGGGCGAGGTGCTGGCGCATGAGCAGGTCGACGCCGAGCCGGCGGCGTTGAATCTGCTGGCGCGTGCCGCCGCCGGCAGCATGCGCGATGCGCTGTCGCTGACCGACCAGGCGATCGCCTATGGCGGCGGCAGGATCGAGGCGAACGCGGTCGAAATCATGCTCGGCACCGTGCGGCGCGATTATCTGTTCGACCTGCTCGACGCGCTGGCGGCGCACAACGGCGATGCCCTGCTGGAACAGGCGCGGCAAATGGCCGAACGCGGGATTGCCCTGGATGCGGCGCTGCAGGATCTGGGCAGCCTGCTCACTCAATTGGCCCTGATGCTGCATGCGCCGGGCGCAATGGACACCACGATCGACAGCGAACGCATGCAGCAGGCTGTCGCACGACTGGACGCCGAAACCGTGCAGCTGTATTACCAGATCGCGTTGAACGGCCGCCGCGACCTGCCCTTTGCGCCGGACGAGTTTTCCGGTTTTTGCATGACGCTACTGCGCATGCTGGCTTTCGCGCCCGATGCGACGAATGGCGGCGTGCCTACGGCCCCTGCCTCGCGCCCGGCACCGGCTCGGATTGTCCCGGCTCGAATTGTCCCGACACGAACTGAACGGACGGCCCCTGTGCGCGAGCACGTCGCAGCCGGGGCCGCACCCGGTTCCACATCCAATGCCGGCGCTGCGGTCGAACCGATTGCGGCCGCCCCGGCCACGCCCGCCGAGCCTGTCCGTGTGGTACGCGAGCCGGTGCCGCACGCCGCCTGGGACTGGCTGGCCGTGGTGGCCGAACTGCGCCTGGGCGGCATGGCCAAAATGCTGGCCGATCATAGTGAACTGGTGTCGCAGACCGGCGATGCCGTGACTCTGCGCGTGGCCGAGTCGCATAAGCATTTGCTTGATCGCGCCTACCAGAACAAACTGGTCGCGGCGTTGCACGACAAGTACGGCGCTGCGCTCAAGGTGAATTTCGAGGTGGGCGCCGCCGCCGGACAGACCCCGCAGCAGGCGCGTACCCGTATCAGGGAAGCCCGCCAGGCCGAGGCTGTGGCGGCGATCGAAGCAGACCCATTCGTGCGTGAGCTGGTCGACCAGTTTGGCGGCCAGATCGACGCATCCACCATACAGCCATTAGGAGAATCGACATGATGAAGGGCGGCCTCGGCAACATGATGAAGCAGGTCCAGCAGGTGCAGGAAAACATGGCCAAGATGCAGGCCAAGCTGGCTGAAATCGAAATCGAGGGGCAGAGCGGCGCCGGCATGGTCAAGGTGACGATGACCTGTAAATACGACGTGCGCCGTATCGTCATCGACCCGAGCCTGATGGCCGACGACAAGGAAATGCTGGAAGACCTGGTGGCGGCGGCGGTGAACGACGCCGTGCGCAAGGTCGAATCCACCGTGCAGGAAAAAATGGGCAGCGTGACCGCCGGACTGCCGATTCCGCCGGGGATGAAGCTGCCGTTCTGAGACGCCGCCCATGCAGCCTGCCGCGCTGGAGCACCTGATCGCCGCCCTGCGCGTGCTGCCGGGCGTCGGCCCCAAGTCGGCGGCGCGCATGGCTTACCACCTGCTGCAGCGCGACCGGCGCGGGGCCGAAGCATTGGCCGGCGCACTCAATCATGCGTTGACGCATCTGCATCATTGCCGTCTGTGCAACAACTTTTCCGAGGCGGAAGTGTGCGAGGTATGCGCGAGCCCGCGCCGTGACAAGAAGCAGCTGGCGGTGGTCGAAATGCCGGCCGACTTCAACATGATGGAGGCCACACAGAGCTACAGAGGCCTGTACTTCGTACTGATGGGACGGCTCTCGCCGCTCGACGGTATCGGCCCGCGCGAAATTCACCTCGACCGCCTGATCAGCCGTGCACTCGACGGCACGGTCGAGGAGGTGATCCTGGCGACCAACTTCACGCCGGAAGGCGAAGCCACCGCGCACACCATCGGCGAACTGCTGAAGGCACGCGGATTGAAAGTGAGCCGGCTGGCGCGCGGAGTACCCGTGGGCGGCGAGCTGGAATACGTCGACAGCGGCACGCTGGCGCAAGCCGTTCGCGATAGGCGAACCGTTTAGGACAGCGCGATAGGCGAACCGTTTAGGACAGCGCGATAGGCGAACCGTTCAGGGTAGCGCGGTAGGCGAACCGTTCAGGCTGACGCGACAGGCGCCGGCGCCGTCACCCCAGCGCGCTGGCGACGAGATTGATCGTCAGCGCCAGCACCAGCAGGTTGAAGCCGAACGACACCAGACCATGCACCAGCACCAGACGGCGCATCGCCGTCGTGGTGATGGCGACGTCGGCCACCTGCGAGGTCATCCCGATGACTGCGGCAAAATACGCAAAATCGGCATAACCGGGCGCGTCGCCGGGAAATGCCAGGCCGCCCGTGTCGGTGCCCGCCTGGGGGCGATAGTAATGACGCGCATAGCGCAGCGCGAACACGGTCTGGATCAACAGCCAGGTCGATGCCAGCGCAGCGAGCGCCAGACCGATGTGCAGACCGCGTGCAACGCCTGTCGACGTCCTGACTGAATCGGTGACCAGCAGCACGCCCAGCAGGCTGACCCAGGATGCCGCGATCAGCACGATATACAACGCGGTGGCGCCGGGATCTTCGCTGGATGCACGCAGCCGGGTCCGGACAGCGTCGAGGCGCCCTGTCCCCCACCACACCAGCAGCAGATAGGTCAGGCTGCCGGCCAGCCAGCCGGTCAGCAGCCGGGTTTCCCACAAGCCGGCATGGGTCGACGTCGTGCCCAGAATACCGAGCGTGAGCGCGAGAAAAAGCCGGTGCCATGCGCGCAGACGGGCGATCGGATGAAGCTCGCGATGCGGATAGGGCAGTAACAGCTTCATGACCGGATATGGCGTGAGTGCAGATAGCCGCGCAAGATCAGCAAGGTCGCCACGAGCCCCAGCATCACCCAGTGTTCAACCCGGTGCAGCACGGCCAGATGGCGGCTCAGGAGCGCGCCAAAGAGATAGCCGGTGCCGCCCACCAGAGGCGCCCACAGCGCGGCCGAGGCGAGATTGAGCCAGAAAAAATGCCAGCGGTTCACCTTGCTCAATCCGACCGCGACGGGCAGCGCGATGCGCAAGCCCCACATGAAGCGCATCGCCAGAATGATGCCGGCAGGGTGTTTCTGGATCAGGTCGAGCGCGCGCTGGACCTTGCCATGCAAGGCCGGGCGGCGCCGCAGCAGAATCGTTCCGTGACGGCGGCCAAGCCAGAAAAAGAACTGGTCGCCGGTCAGCGCGCCCAGTCCGGCAACGCCGGTCAGCACGACAAAATCGAGATAGCCGAGATGTGCCGCGTAACCGGCCAGCAGCAGCACGCTTTCGCCTTCGAACAGGGTGCCGAGGAATACCATGGCGTAACCGTATTGGGCGATGAGGGCGGCAATATCCATGTGTGGATTGTAGGGCGGGATCGCAGGGTATGATGGCCGGACGGTAATGACACGGTTGCGAGGAAGCGGCCAAGCATGCATCCATGCATATCCTGATTGTTGAAGATGACCGGGAAGCCGCCGCCTATCTGCGCAAAGGCCTGACCGAATCCGGCCATGCGGTCGACTGGGCGGCCGATGGCGATGCAGGACTGTACCAGGCGATCGAAGGCGCGTATGACGTGCTGGTGATTGACCGCATGCTGCCCCGGCGTGACGGCCTGTCCCTCGTCCGCATGTTGCGCGCAGATGGCCGGACGACGCCGGTGCTGGTGCTCTCGGCGCTGGGGCAGGTCGATCAGCGGGTCGAAGGATTGCGTGCGGGCGGCGACGATTATCTGGTCAAGCCGTATGCGTTCTCGGAGTTGCTGGCGCGTATCGATGCCCTGGCGCGACGTGCCCGGCCAGGCGACACTGCCGCGTCCGGCGTACTGAAAGTCGCCGACCTCGAACTCGACCTCGAACGCCGTCGTGTCACCCGGGCCGGACAACTCATCCGCTTGCAGCCGCGTGAACTGCGCCTGCTCGAATACCTGATGCGACGCACGGGGCGCATCGTGACCCGCACCATGCTGCTGGAACAGGTGTGGGACCTTGCGTTCGATCCACAGACCAATGTGATCGACAGCCAGATCAGCCGCCTGCGCGGCAAAATCGATCGCGATTTCGACAAGCCGCTGCTGCATACCCTGCGCGGCATCGGCTACCGGCTGGGCGATGAGGTGTGACTTCTTTTTGCGCCTGAAGCGGCTTTTCCGCACCTCGGCCATCCGGCTGTCCCTGCGCTACGCCTTGTTGCAGACCCTGCTGCTGGCCGCTTCGCTGGGGGTTCTGCTCAGCCTCGCCAACCGCTATGTTGCCGCGCAACTCGAAGCGGGACTGGCGAGCGAATCCAGTACGCTGGCGGCCCTGCCTCTGGAACTGCTCACGCGGCGTGTCGAGGCGCTCACCGATGCGCGCGGCCCACGCCATTACCTGCTGCTCGACGCGCGGGGCGTCAAACTGGCCGGAGATCTGGCGGCCTGGCCGGAGGCGTTGCCGGCCGATGGACACGTACACCGGATCAAGGCCCGGGCAGACGATCCCGAGGCGCCACACGAAACCGAATCGCTCGTCCTGCGCGCGTGCGGCACGCGGTTGCCGACGGGCGGGCGGTTATTGACGGCACAGGAACCGGGGGCCGCGGAAGACCTGCGCGATTACGTGTTCGCTGCGGCCGCCGTCGTGCTGGGGCTGTCCGGGCTGCTCTCGCTGATTCTGGGCTTTGCGCTCGGTCGGCAATGGCTGGCGCGGATCGAGGCGATCAACCGGACCGCAGGGGCGATTGCGGCGGGCGACTTTTCGCAACGGGTGAACCTCCACGGACGCGCCGACGAGTTCGACCTTCTGGCGGAACATCTCAACCACATGCTCGCACGCATCGAGGCCGCCGTGGCGGGCATGCGCGACGTATCCGACAACGTGGCGCACGATCTGCGCAAACCGCTGACGCGACTCAAAACCCGTATCGAAGTGCTGCTCGCCCAGCCGCGCGAGGCGGGCGAATATCGCGCGGCACTGGCACAAACCGGCGCCGATGCCGACGAGCTCATGCGCACCTTCGACGCACTGCTGTCCATCGCGCGGCTCGAAGCCGGCGGTGAAATGATCGCCCCGCAACGCTTCGACCTGGCCGATGCCGTGCGCGGCGTGACGGAGCTCTATGCTGCCGAAGCCGAGGATGCCGGCCGGCCATTCCGGATGGCCATCGAAAGCGGCGTATGGGTCAGTGGCGCCCCTGCGCTGCTGTCGCAGGCACTGGCCAACCTGCTCGACAACGCCTTCAAGTACACGCCGCCCGATGCGGCGGTCACAGTGAAGGCCCATCTTGCCGAGGATGGCGTGCACGCGCGCCTCGGCGTATGCGACAGCGGGCCCGGCATCGCGCCCGCCGATCGCGTGCGGCTGGTACAGCGTTTTGCGCGCGGCGACGCGGCCCGCAGCCAGCCCGGCAGCGGACTCGGCCTGTCGCTGGTCACGGCGGTTGCGCGCGCACACGGCGGCACGCTGGAACTCGCCGATGCGCCGGGCGGTGGATTGGCCGCCACCCTGCTACTGCCGCTCGCCCCGGCCCCTCGAAGAGACGGACCCTGACGGGCCTGGCATCGCTGCCGGAATGGCCATCGATGGCGCAACTCGCCCGCCTGGCAACTGCGCCCGCATGCAGGGCGGAAGCCGGCCCGAGGGAGCCTTACCGGGAACGCTGCATCGAGCCTGCCGGAGTCAGGGCGGATTTCTCCCGCAGGGCCGGATACACAACCAGCGCGAGGATGGCGGCGATGAACGCGAGGCTCGTCATCACGGTGCCCCAGCCGAGGCCGCCGTGGGCGACCGGCTGCGACAGCCAGTCGCCGAACGAGGCGCCAAGCGGCCGGGTGAGGACGTAGGCCATCCAGAATGCGGCCACGGCGTCGAGTTTGAACACGTAGTGCGCGATGGCGACCAGGCTGATGATCGCGGCGAACATCAGTGCCGACGGTGCGTAGCCGAGTTTCAGCGTTTCCGCCGCCAGGTCGCCTGCCGCCGTGCCCAGCGCAAAGGTCAGCAGAATCGCCAGCCAGTACCAGCCTTCGCGCGACGGCGTGTCGATATGGTGCATGGACAGGGTTTTCTCCCGTGAATACCACAGGCCGAAGCTGGCCAGCAGGGCGACGGCAAAAATCGGGGTGAGAATTTGAAGCGGGACGCCGAAATGATCGACCAGATTGTCGGTAACGAGGGTGCCGACCACGCTGACCAGTACGACCACCAGCCAGTAGAGCGGCTGGACGCAGCGGCGCGCATGCATCTGCCCGGCCAGCGCGATGGCGAATAGCGCACTCATCAGCAGTGAGGTGCCGGTGAGTCCCAGGCCGAGATTGAAGTTGAGAAAGTCGGCGCCGGTCTCGCCGACGGTCGTGGCCATCAGCTTGATGAGCCAGAAGACGAGCGTGACCTCCGGCACCTTGTTGAAGCGCTGGCGGACGGCGGGATCAGGGTTTGCGTTCATGGGGGCCTCTTGCATGAAAGACGGATCAATGCATCCTGCCGGCGGCGCGATGCTTGAACAGCATGAGGGTGGCGGCGATGAAAACAAGCAAGCTGACCGAGGCGGCATAGCGCGACAGCGCGAGCCCCCCGGTGGCGACCGGTTTGTCGAGGAAGTCGCCGACCACGGCGCCGAGAGGGCGGGTGAGAACGAAGGCTGCCCAGAACAGCAGGGTGCGGGAAATGCTCGTCCGGTAGTACGCCGCCGCGACCAGTGCGAGCAGCGCAGCAAACACGACCGCCCCGCCGGTGTAGCCGAGACCCGCGGTGTCAGCCGTCCAGTCGCCGAGGGCGGTGCCGAGCGTCTGCGAGAACATGATGGTCATCCAGTAGAACATTTCGGCCCGGGGCGCACTGATCGACCCCACCGATACCGTGCCCAGCGTGCGGTGCCAGATGGCGAACGAGGCGATCAGCAGCGCGAGCAGAAGCGTGCTGCCGCCCGCATAACCGATGCCGAGCGAGCGGTCGGCAAAATCGGCAAGCGTGGTGCCGACCATGGTGGTGGCGATGATCGTCGTCCAGTACACCGCGGGATGAAAGCGTTTGGCGGCGATCTGCGTCCCGACTGCGACAAGGAAAATCACCGCAAGAATGCCGGTGGCGGTCAGATAACCGAGCTTCATCGACATCGACAGTGCATCGCCGCCGGTTTCCCCCAGCGTGGTGGCGGCGATCTTGACGATCCAGAACAGCAGGGTGATTTCAGGTACCTTGCTCAGGGCCTGCTCAACTACCGTGTCTTGCATGAAGCGAGTCATTGGGGACTCCCGGGTAAACGGAACCCGCAAGCCTGCGGATTCCTGTTGCGAATCGAAAACCTGTACGAGGCAACCGGCCCGGCGACCGGCTGGCGGGATCAACCACGTTCGTTGCGGTCTTCGTGGCCGTGGTCGTCTTCTTCGTTCTCGGCTGCCAGTGCGTGGCCGTTGCCGGGGTCGACTGCGATCTCGGTGGTGCCCCCGGCATGTCTGACATCGACCTGCCACACGAGGTAGCCGTGTTCGTCGTCGAGTGCCGCTTTCACCACCTGGCCGGGTTGCACCGCGAGGGCGGCGGCTTCGGCCTGTTGCCGGGTGATCCTGGCGTGTCTGGCGAAATCAGCCTGCGATTCAACGCCACGCGGCAACTTGACGCTGGACGACCGGACCTCGGCGGGAAGATTGAGGGCGCCGGTGGCGAATGCGGCGCCGGTGGCGAGCAATGCGGCGAGGGACGCCGCAGCGAGAATTTCAGCGTTGCGTTTCATGAGGTTTCCTTTCATCCAGCGCGGCGGGAGTGCCGTGAGGTGAACGGTACGCTGTGAAACTCGCCATCCACTGCCGTGAACATTGTCATTTCGTCATCTTCGGGCGCGCGTCGAATTGCGGTTTCTAGGATAATCCGGGATGAACGCGCCCACGAGTGGCGCCCTGTTTGAACGGAGAGGACATGATGGAACTCAACGCCCTGACGGCACTTTCACCGCTGGATGGCCGCTATGGCTCGAAAACTGCGCCGCTACGGGATTTTTTCAGCGAGTATGCGCTGATCAAGTACCGCGTCATCATCGAGATTGAATGGCTGAAGGCGCTGGCGGCGGAACCGGCCATTACCGAAGTACCGGAATTTTCCGCCGAGGCCATTGCGCTGCTCGACGGCATCGTGGATAACTTTTCGGTAGCCGATGCCGGACGTGTCAAGGCGATTGAAGCGACCACCAACCATGACGTCAAGGCGGTGGAATATTTCCTCAAGGAAAAAATCCGGCCGGATGCCGGGATCCTCGCGGTATCGGAGTTCATCCACTTCGCCTGCACGTCGGAAGACATCAACAACCTGTCGCATGCCCTGATGCTCAAGGGCGCGCGTGACGGCGTGCTGCTGCCCGCGCTGGAAAAGCTCATCGACCGTCTCACCGCGCTGGCGCACGAGCTGGCCGATCTGCCGATGCTGTCGCGTACCCACGGCCAGCCGGCATCGCCCACCACCGTCGGCAAGGAGCTCGCCAATGTCGTCTACCGCCTGCGCCGGGCCTGGGACGTCACGGGCTCGGTCGATCTGATGGGCAAGATCAATGGCGCGGTCGGCAACTATAACGCGCACCTCGCAGCCTACCCCGAGATCGACTGGGAGAACTTTGCCCGTGAATTCGTGATGCATCTGGGGCTCACCTTCAACCCGTACACGATCCAGATCGAGCCGCACGATGCCATGGCCGAACTGTTTGACGCCATCGCGCGCACCAATACCATCCTCATCGACCTCAACCGCGACGTCTGGGGCTATATCTCGGCAGGCTACTTCAAGCAGAAAGTGAAAGCGGGCGAGGTGGGTTCAAGCACCATGCCGCACAAGGTCAATCCCATCGACTTCGAGAACAGCGAAGGCAATCTGGGGCTGGCCAATGCGGTACTGCGCCACCTCGCGGAAAAATTGCCGGTCTCGCGCTGGCAGCGCGATCTCACCGACTCCACCGTGCTGCGCAACATGGGGGTCGGCTTCGGCTACAGCCTGCTGGCGTATGAATCCTGTCTGCGCGGTCTCGGCAAGCTCGAAGCCAATCCGGCCGCGCTGGCCGCCGATCTCGACGCCAACTGGGAAGTGCTGGCCGAGCCGATCCAGACCGTGATGCGGCGCTATGGCGTGGCGAACCCCTATGAGCAGCTGAAGGAATTGACCCGTGGCAAGGCCGGTCTGACGCGTGAGGCCCTGCACGGCTTCATCGAAGGCCTGGCCGTTCCGGATACCGAGAAGACACGCTTGAAAACGCTGACTCCGGCTTCATATACCGGACTGGCGGCCGAACTGGCCCGACAGATTTGAACCAGCCGGCCTGGGCCGGCCCCTTCACGCGGAGGTCTCATGTCCGAACACGCACTTGATGTCGGGTTGGCTGATTTCACCCGACACGTTCTCGAGGAATCGAGACTTCGTCCCGTCGTGGTCGATTTCTGGGCGCCCTGGTGCGGCCCGTGCAAATCGCTGAAACCCATTCTGGAAAAACTGGCCACCGAATACGGCGGCAAGTTCCTGCTTGCCAAGATCAATTCGGACGACAATCAGGAACTTGCCGCGCGTTATGGCGTGCGCGGCATTCCCAGCGTCAAGGCCTTCGTTGACGGCGAACCGGTCGACGAATTTTCCGGTGCGTTGCCGGAAGGCGAAGTGCGCGCCTTCCTCGACCGGCTCATTCCCGGCCCCGTGGACGAACTGCGCCGACAGGCAGCCGAAGCCCGCGCGGCGGGCAATACGCCCGCCGCGCTGCAATGGCTGGCTGATGCATCGAGAATCGATCCGGATCACCTGGGGGTGCGGCTCGATGCGGCGGAAATCATGCTGGATCTGAACGAGACCGAGGAGGCCCGCCGCCTGGTCGGAAGCGTGCCGGACGAGGCCGATCCGCGCATTCCGGCCTTGAAGGCGCGCCTGCAATTCATGGGTGTGGCAGGCGAGGACGAAACGGCATTGCGTTCACGGGTCGGGGCAAACGAAAACGATCTGGAGGCGCGGCTGAAGCTTGCCAACCTGCTGGTTGCGGCCGGACAGTATGAAGCAGGCATGGATCAGCTGCTGGAAATCGTTCGTCGCGATCGCGGTTTCGAGGACGATGCCGGTCGCAAGACGCTGCTGTCGGTATTCAACCTGCTCGGTGGCGATGAACGGGTGAGCCATTACCGGCGTCTGCTGGCCAGCGCGTTGAACTGAGCGACCGCCTGCGTGCGTGCCCGGCACGCACGCAGCGCGCTATTCGCCCGCGTAAACCGAAGCTGCCGCGAGTTCCGCTTCGCTCAGGCCGGCGACTGCCTTCACCATGACGGCCGGGTGTGCGCCCCGCCCCTTGCCGGCGCGATCGTCCAGCAGCTTCTGGTACATCACGGCGCGCGTCATGCCCTTGAGTGCGGGATTTTCGGCATCGCCCTGTCCGAGCGCGCCGTGGCAGTTCGCGCATTGGGCCGTGTACACATCAAGTCCATATGGCTGGGCATCCTGCGGCAGCGCAGCCAGGATATCGCCGGGTTCCGGGCCGGCGGATGCGGCCGGCATGGCGGTTTGTTGTCTGCCGCTGGGGGGCGCATCCTTGCCGCAGGCAACAAGGATGACGAGCAGGAACAGACTGGCGGTAAACGGAACAGGTTTCATCATGGTGTCGGGAAATCAGGAAATCAGGAAATCGATAGGAATATCTGCGGTTGCATCGTGAGGCAGCCAGCGGCCAGGGCGGTTCCGTTTGGTCATGGGGGATCAATCGATGGCCTGGTAGCGCACCTCGATAATTTCAACTTCGCGGTGCCCGTCGGGCGTCTGCACGTTGACGGTGTCGCCTTCGCGCGCTTTCAGCAGGGCGCGCGCCATCGGTGATATCCAGGCGATGCGGCCACGTCCCGCATCGGCTTCGTCGAGGCCGACGATGGCGAAGGTGGACTCGCGGCCGTCTGCATCCGCGATCGTGACGGTGGCACCGAAAAACACCTGGTCGGTATCCTCGCGGGTGGCCGGGTCGACGACTTCGGCGTGCTCCAGACGCCTGGACAAGAAGCGGATGCGCCGATCGACTTCACGCAGGCGCTTCTTGCCATAAATGTAGTCGCCGTTTTCCGAGCGGTCGCCGTTACTGGCGGCCCACGAGATGGTTTCCACCAGTTTGGGCCGCTCGACCTTCCACAACTGGTTGAATTCAGCGTCGAGCCGCGCGTAGCCCGCGGGTGTCATGTAGTTTTTTGATCCGGCGGGCAACGCGGGCGCGGCGATGTCGTCTTCGTCGGCATCCGCTGCATCGGTTTCCTTGACGAATGCCTTATTCATGCGGGATCACGCATCGTTTGAACAGAGGTCGTACTCATCGGCCGAACAGATGGACGAGCAGCGTGAGTGCGAGCGACATGAGGATGACGCTCGCGAAGGGGAAGTAGAATACGCCTCGTTTATGCCGGATCTGGACGTCGCCGGGCAGCCGGCCCAGCCCCAGCCGATTGAGCCAGGGAGTGAGCAGGCCCAATACCAATAACGCCAGAACGAGGGTGATCAGCCATTTCATCATGAAGGGATTCTAGCCGATGGACGCCAGCCTGCCGCAATTCGAACGCACACGGATTCTGCTCGACCCCGACGAGCAGGCGCGGCTGGCGCGGGCGCACGTGCTGGTGGCGGGCCTGGGCGGCGTCGGCTCGTATTGCGCCGAGGCGCTGGCGCGTGCCGGGGTGGGGCGGTTGACGCTGATCGACCATGATGTGGTCGGCGTGTCGAACATCAACCGCCAGTTGCCGGCCTTGCTGTCCACCGTGGGACAGTCGAAGGCTGAACTGATGGCCGCACGTATCCGCGATATCCACCCCGGCTGCGAGCTGACCGTGATCCGCGAATTCCTCATTCCCGAGACCGTGGCCGGCATCGTGCCGGCCGACGCCGACTTCGTGGTCGACTGCATCGACTCGCTCAACTGCAAGGTCGCGCTGATCGCCAGCAGCATCGAGCGTGGCCTCAACGTGGCGTCCAGCATGGGGGCCGGCAACAAGCTCGACCCGACCCGGATCCAGGTTGCCGACATTTCGAAAACCAGCATGTGTCCGCTCGCTTCGGTGATGCGCAAACGGCTCAGGAAACGCGGGATTGCCAGGGGCGTGCTCACCGTGTTTTCCGACGAAGCCGGACGGGCGCCCTTGCCGCCGCAGCCGGTCGAAGGCCGGGGTCGCGACCGGGCGGTCAACGGCACCATCAGCTATATGCCGCCGTTATTTGGCCTGATGCTGGCGGGCGCGGTGATCCAGCGGCTGATCGAACCCTGAGCAGGCCGCAGCCGGGCCGCAATGGATATTTACTGTTGCGTGGCCTGGTCGATCTGCCGGCGCTGTGCCTCGGCGGCATCCATGACCTGACCTTCCACTGCCTGGGCTTTCTGCACGGCCTGGATCTGCGTGTCGAAGATCGCGTTGGCTTTGTCCCCGGTTTTCGGCTGTGGCGGTGCGGGATTGCAGGCGGTCAGCAGTAACGCCAGCGGGATCAGGAATCCTTTCATTCTTCGTCCTCCAGCAATCGGGTGGGCAGACCGTCGATGCTGACCTGGTTTTTCGTGCGCCAGTAATCGAGCAGGCCGACGGGCCCTTTTTTCTCGGCCCAGCGTGCCAGGGTTTCGCGCTCACCCGTATAGGTATAGTGCGGCACGGCATAGCCGCACGAAGTCTGCACCGAGTCGATGTCAAGGACGATGATCTGGCGTTCGCTGGGCAGCGTCGTGAAATACTGCCGCAACTCACCCCACTCCGGATCCTGCCGGCGCACGATACGGCCGCGGCCGTACAGGCGCAGAATCAGCGGATCGGCATCGAAGCTGCACCACATCATCGTCATGCGCCCATCGTGGGTGAGATGCGCCCCGGTTTCGTTGCCGCTGCCGGTGAGATCGAGGTAGGCAACGCGACGCTCGGAGAGGATGCGCAGACTGTCCATGCCCTTGGGCGACACATTGATGCGACTTTGCGCGGTGCCTGTGGCGGTGAAAAATATCCGCTGCACGGCGATGAAGGCACGATGTTTTTCTTCGAGCGCCGGGTAGAAGCGTGCCATCAGTTGGTCTGCCTCCTGAGAAATTCGGTGAGGATACGCATGCGTGTCACGCTGTCGTTCATTTCCAGCAGATCCTGCTTGATGCTGAGTTTCAACGGCAGCACCTCGGACAGCCGGTAGCCGACCCATACGGCATCGTCGAAAACGTGCGGGCCGGGGAAACGCGTGTGACCGTATTCGTCGATGATGTGGCGCAGGATTTCCACGGCCAGTTCAAGCTCCTGAGGAATTGCGCTGACAGGCTCGGCACTGACTTCGTCCACTGTGCCCATCAGCAGCCCATTGGGCTTGACCCGGGTGTGGCGGATGACGAAGCGTGTGTCGGCCTGGGTATCGATATGCAGGATACCGGTTTCCGGCATGTCCCAGTCGACGATGCGGACCCGCGTGCCAATCGAATAGGGCATGGCGGGCGTGCCGGTTTCCTGGCCTTCCCGGATGGCGCAGACGCCGAACGGGCTGCCGTCGGCGATCGCCTGCTTCACCATGTCGAGGTAGCGCTGTTCGAAAACCCGCAAGGGCATCCGGCCGCCGGGGAACACTACGGTTTTCAGCGGAAACAGCGGCAGGACGGTCTGCCTGGCGGCGGCGCTCATCGGTCGTCGCCCCAGCGTGCCATGAGATCGTGCCGGATGCCGAGCTGGTCGAGAATGCGCGCGACGACGAAATCCACGATATCGGCGACCGACTCGGGCTGATGATAGAAGCCCGGATTGGCTGGCAGGATGACCGCGTTCATCCGCGACAGCGCCAGCATGTTTTCCAGGTGCAGGGTGGAAAACGGCGCTTCGCGGGGGACGAGGATGAGCTTGCGCTGTTCTTTCAGCATCACGTCGGCGGCGCGTTCGATCAGGTTGTCGGACAGGCCGTGGGCGATGGCGGCGAGCGTGCCCATCGAGCAGGGGCAGACCACCATCGCATCGGCGGGATTGGAACCGGATGCGACCGGTGCATTCCAGTCCTCGCGGCCGAACACGCGGAGCTGGCCAGTGCGCGCATTGAGGCCTTCCGACAGCTGCCTTTCGAGGTCGCCAGCACGTGCAGGCAGCACCACGCCGAGTTCCTGTTTGGCGACGATGTGCGCGGCCTGCGATACCAGCAGATAAACCTGCAGGTCGGCAGCCAGCAGGCACTCAAGGAGACGCAAGCCGTAGGCCATGCCGGAGGCGCCTGAAAGCGCCAGGGTAACAGTGTTCAGGGAAGGGAGCATGACGAGGATTGTCGCCTGTCCGGTACGGGGGCGGCAAGCATGCGCATCACGATCAGTCCGTTTACCGTGCCGAAAACCAGCGCAGCCGCGGCGAACACCGGCAGCAGCTTGATCAGCGAGGCGGCAGGCAGCAGCCAGACGCCCACCAGCGCAAGCTGCCCGCCGATGTGGCCGAATGCCGCCAGCACCGACAGGCTGACCGGGCCGAAATGGCGGCTGGGAAGATAGCGCGCCAGCGCCAGCACCGACAGGCTGACGCACGCTCCGGACGCCGACAGCCAGAAACCCGGCGCAAACAGGCTGCCCAGCAACAGGCCGCCGGCCAATACCCGCAGGCCCGAGACCCAGGCGGCGGCGCGCCAGCCGTATTGCAGGAGCACCAGCAGGATCACGATATTGGCCAGTCCGGGTTTTACTCCGGGCACCGGGCTCGGCAGCGCGGCCTCCGCGAGCGTCAGGCCGATCGCCAGGGCCGCCAGCCGGGCGATGCGGCGGTCGTCCGCATGGACCGGCAAGTCAATAACCGAGTGTGTCATAGGCGGTGGTCCGTCCACGGATTTCGAGGCTGACCTGATTGGGCAGACACAGTGCCGCCTGACCGGACTGCGTCAGCCAGCCCTGCTTGACGCATAGCTGGCGCGGCGACGGATCGCGTGCGATACGGGCACGACCGGGTTCGATTTCGATATGCGTCGTGCCGAGCGGGCCGTCGACGGCAAGCGTCCGGGCCTGTGCGAGCGATACGGTTTTTATCACCTTTCCGGCCGCGCGAATGACGACCGTGTCGCCACGGCTGCCGCCCCAGGCCCACACCGTGAGCGCGACGACGAGGCTGCCGCCGGCCAGCAGTACGCCCAGGTCGCCGGCGCGCAGGGAGGTCATCAGCTCAGTTCGCGGTGCCGCACCAGCACCTGCTCGCGTTCACGGAAGGCGATGGCCAGCGTCTCCGCGAAATACACGCTGCGGTGCTGGCCGCCGGTGCAGCCGATGGCGACCGTCAGATAGGCGCGATGGTCGCGGATGAAACACGGCAGCCAGTTCTCGACGAAGCCGCGGATGTCGGCCAGCAACGCCATGGCGTCAGGGCTGGCTTCGAGAAAATCCTGCACCGGCCGGTCGCGCCCGGTAAGCGGACGCAGATCGGCGACGTAATGCGGATTGGGCAGGCAGCGCACGTCGAACACCAGGTCGGCATCGAGCGGGATGCCGTGCTTGAAGCCGAAGGATTCGAACAGCAGGGTGATGCGCGAGCGATCCTGCCCGATCAGGTCCTTGATCCACAACCGCAGTGCCGAGGCGGACAAATCGCTTGTATCGATACGGTGCGCCAGCGGTGCGATGTCGGCGAGCGTTTCGCGCTCGAGCTGAATGGCTTCCTGCAGCGAAACGGTCTCGCCGGAAAGCGGATGGCGCCGCCGCGTCTCGGAGAAGCGCTGGACCAGCGTCAGCGTCTTGGCTTCGAGGAAAATCACCCGCAGATCGGCGCCCTGGCCGCGCAGCGCCTCGGCGATCAGCGGAAACTGGACAAAGCTTGCGCTGCTGCGCGCATCGATGGCGATCGCGATACGGCCATGGCCCTCGCGCGTCAGGTAGTCGACCAGCGGTTGCAGCATGGCCAGCGGCAGGTTGTCGACGCAGTAATAGCCCATGTCTTCGAGTACCGCGATGGCGATGCTCTTGCCCGAACCCGATAGCCCAGAAACCAGAACGATTTGCACTCAGTTGTCTCCGTCGATGGCAGCCTGCTGACGCTTGATGAACTGTTCGACCGGATTGATGCCGCGGCTCTTGAGAATGTGGTTGCGCACGGCCACTTCGACCAGTACGGCGAGGTTGCGGCCGGCGGCCACCGGAATGCGTACCTTGGGGATGGCGACGGCGAGGATGTTCTCGGTCGACGCCACCATGTCGAGGCGGTTCAGTCCGACTTCGCCGATTTCCTGGGGATGCACCAGCTCGACGATGAGTCTGAGATTCTTTTGCAGCTTGACCGCTGTCTCGCCGAACAGGTAGCGGATGTTGAGGATGCCGAGGCCGCGTACTTCGAGAAAATCGCGGATCAGCGCGGGGCAGCTGCCTTCGAGCGTGTCCGGTGCCACGTGCTTGAGTTCGACGACGTCGTCGGCCACCAGCCGGTGGCCGCGTGTGACGAGTTCCAGGGCCAGCTCGCTTTTGCCGACCCCGGCGTCGCCCTTGATCAGCACGCCCATTCCCAGCACTTCGAGAAATACGCCGTGCTGCGAAGTCGTTTCGGCCAGGCTTTGCGTCAGGTAATGGCCCAGGTAGGACATCAGGGTCGTGCTGGCCAGCGTCGAGGAGAACAGCGGCGTGCCGGTGCGTTCGGCGGTCTCGCACAGAACGGCCGGAACGGTCTCGCCATTGGCAATGACGATGGCCGCGAGCTCGTTCGAAAACAGGTGGTCGATCGCCTCCTGCAGGCTGGGCCCGGACAGGCTGCGCAGATAGTCCATTTCGGCGCAGTCCAGCACCTGGATCCGGTTGGGGTGAACGAAATTCAGGTGGCCGATGAGCGCCAGGGCCGGTTTGTGCAAGGCCCCGAAAGACAGGCTACGATGGCCGCCGGCGCGTCCGGCCAGCCATTGCAGGCCCAGTTGCTCCGCCAGATCGTGGAACAGGGTCTCGACCGAAACGTATCCTGGCTGGCTGTCCATCCGGCATTCCGTGCACTCAGCTTGACCACGAGTGGAGCAGCGCGATCAGGCCGGACGGGCTGTCGGCCGCCCGCATTTTTGTGCGCATGGCCTCGTCGCCAAACAATTGGGCCAGTTCGCCCAGAATCTGCAGATGCCGTTCGTTGGCATCCTGGGGGACCAGCAGGATGAAACACAAGGTCACGGGTTGATTGTCGGGGGCGTCGAATTCGAGCGGATCCTTCAGCCGGTAAAATGCGCCGCATGCTTCTTTCAGACCCTTGATGCGTCCATGCGGAATGGCGATTCCGTGGCCGAGTGCGGTCGATCCCAGGCGTTCGCGCTCGAACAGGCTGGTGAAGATGTCGGAGGCTTTGAGACCGCGGGTCCGGGCGAACAGGTCGGCCGCATGCTCGAAGATTTTTTTCTTGCTGGTGAAGCTGATGTCCAGCAAGGTGGTGTCGGGGGTGATGAGGGGGGCGATTAGGTTCATGCCTTTGCACAGCCGGGGAAAAGAGGAGTTGTCCGGCACGGCAGATTATACGCCCGAAGGCTGTTTGAAACCTTCGGGCAGGGCGTTGCAGTGTCAGGCGGGGCTTTCCGATGGTCGATGCTTCAACCCGCCGCCGTCTTGATGGACGTCCGAGGATTTTTCCTTGTGTCGGACGATCTGGCGATCCAGCTTGTCCGCCAGCAGGTCGATCGCGGCATACATGTTCCCGTCTTCGCTGCGGGCATGGAAATCGTGGCCCTTCACATGCAGCGTGGCTTCCACCTTGTGTACCAGTTTCTCCACCTGCATGATGACCGTGACTTTGATGACGTGGTCGAAATGGCGTTTGACGCGGTCGAGTTTCCCGGAGACATAGTCGCGGATGGCTGGGGTAACTTCCAGGTGATGGCCAGAAATCGTTAAATTCATAGAGCCTCCTAAATCAGCTGAAAACAACTGGACGCCGACGTGTGGCGGCACATCCAGGAGCGATCCATACGCTCGATTTCATTGTGAGACGAAAGCCCTGCACATTCAAGCGTGGCGCAGGTATTCGGACATCCGTGCGGAAAAAGCCTTTGCGATCAAAGTGCGCGACGCATGTTGGCGGGCGGAATCTGCAACGACTCGCGATATTTGGCGACCGTGCGACGGGCCACCACGATCCCCTGCTGGCCCAGCACGCCCGCCAACTGGCCGTCGGACAAGGGCTTTTTGGTGCTTTCGGCGGCGACCAGCTGTTTGATGAGGGCGCGGATGGCGGTCGAGGAACAGGCCCCCCCGCTGTCGGTGGAGACGTGGCTGCCGAAGAAGTACTTCAGTTCGTACAGGCCGCGTGGCGTCATCATGTATTTTTGCGTGGTGACGCGCGAGATGGTCGATTCGTGCAGTTCCACCGCGTCGGCGATCTCGCGCAGGACCAGCGGACGCATCGCCACCTCGCCGTGTTCGAAAAACTGTTTCTGGCGGTCGACGATGGCCTGCGAGACGCGCAGGATGGTATCGAAACGCTGTTGCACGTTCTTGATCAGCCAGCGGGCTTCCTGCAACTGGCTGGCGAGCTGGTTGCCGCCGCTTTCACGATGACGCGACAGGATGTCGGCGTAGACGCGGTTGACGCGCAGCTTGGGCATGGCGTCGGCATTGAGGCTGGCGATCCACATGCCCTTGATCTTGCGCACATAGACGTCGGGAATCACATAGTGCGTGTCATCGGCACCGAAGGCGGCGCCCGGGCGCGGGTTCAGGGACAGGATCAGCGCGCGCGCGGCGCGCAGCATGGCGTCGTCGATGCCGAGCATTTTTTTCAGCTTGCCGACATCGCGTGCGGCGAGCAGATCCAGATAATGCGTGGTGAGCCGCATGGCGGCGTCGCGCGCGGGGGTGTCCGGGGGCAGCGCGCGCAACTGCAGGGTCAGACATTCGGCCAGATTGCGTGCGCCGACCCCGGTCGGGTCCATGTTCTGCAGGTGCTTGAGCGCGATATCCAGTTCTTCGGGCTCAAGTTCTTCGAGTTCGCCCTGAAGGCTGGCGGTAATGTCTTCCAGCGGCTGGGTCAGAAAACCCGAATCGTCCAGGTCGTCGATCAGCGCGGCGACCAGCGTGCGGTCGCGCAGGGTGAGGGGGCTGACGATCAGCTGATTCAACAGATGTTCGCGCAGGGTCGCACCTGATATCGAGCCCTGGGTGTAATCGTTGTCTTCATCGTCGCTGCTGGCCACGCTGTAGTCGTTCCAGTCAGCATCATCCAGCGTCGCGCTGGGTTCGGGCTCGCCAGGTTCGGGCGGCGCCGTGTCCGTGTCCTGTATTTCGGCTTCGGCCGTATGGGCCGGAGTTTCCGTCGCGGCGGGGCTGGCTTCGTCTTCCTCCTCGCGCTCCAGCAGAGGATTGTCCTGCAGCATTTGCTCGAGTTCCTGGTTCAGTTCCAGCGTCGACAGCTGCAGCAGCCGGATCGACTGTTGCAGCTGGGGGGTCAGTGTGAGGTGTTGACCGAGTTTGAGTTGAAGACTGTGTTTCATGAATCTTGACTACGGCAAAAAGCATGCCGGCTTGAGGCCAGTTTAACGTGGTTCGCAAGGAGATGGCGTGTCCTACAGGCGGAAATTTTCGCCGAGGTATACCTTGCGGGCGTTGTCGTCCTGGATGATGAGATCGGGCGTGCCGGCAATCAACACGCGGCCTTCGTTGATGATGTAGGCACGATCGCAGATACCCAGGGTTTCACGTACATTGTGGTCGGTGATCAGTACGCCGATATCGCGCTGGATGAGGAAGTGTACCAGCTTCTGTATATCGAGCACCGCGATGGGATCGACGCCCGCGAAAGGTTCGTCGAGCAGGATGAAGCGCGGGTTGATGGCCAGTGCGCGGGCAATTTCCACGCGGCGGCGCTCGCCGCCGGACAGACTGACGGCGGAAGCTTCGCGCAGGTGGGCAATGTGCAGATCCTCGAGCAGATTGCCGAGGTGTTCCTCGCGTTCGGCCCTGTCGTAGGACTTGAGTTCGAGAATGGCGCGGATGTTGTCTTCCACGGTCATCTTGCGGAAGATCGAGGGCTCCTGGGGCAGGTAGGACAATCCCAGACGCGCGCGCCGGTGGATCGCCATGTGGGTGAGATCGTGCGTATCCATCTGCACACTGCCGCCGTCGGCCGCGACCAGTCCCACCACCATGTAGAAGCAGGTGGTTTTTCCGGCACCGTTGGGGCCGAGCAGTCCCACGACTTCGCCGCTTTCGACCTCGAAGGACACGTCGTGCACTACGGTGCGCTTGCCATACGTCTTGCGCAGGCCCCGGGCGGTAATCCTGCTCATCCCGGAAACCGTGGTTGGGCGCGTCCGCCGGCCCGCCCGGGCATCCCGGCGGGCGGGTCGTCCCGGCGAGCGTGATCAAAGGAAAAAAAGCGAATAACCATGCGAAATTCCTCAGGCTTGTGATGGGGTCAACGCCGGTTCCCGGAATCAGGGTTTGGCGGCGGGCTGTTCGCCGGTACGCGGTTTCGGACGGATGACGGCACGCACGCGTCCACTCGGGCTCTGGGCGTTGGGCTGACCGACGACCTTGTAGAATCCGGTGTTGGCGTTGTAGGAAATCTGCGCCCCGCGCAGTTCGTCGCTGCCGCGCCGCAGCCGCGCCTGGCCGATCAGTTCGAGCTGGCTGGTGACGCCGTCATATTCGATGCGGTCGGCGAAGCCCTCGATGTATTCATCGCCGCTATCGGTCTTCTGGCGGAACGCCACGGGGCGGCCGATCGCGCTGACCTTGTCGAGTCCGTCCGCATTCTGGGTCACCTGCACGCGGTCGGCGCGCAGCATCAGCGTGCCCTGGCTCAACACCACGTTGCCCTGGTAGACGCTGATCTTCTTGATGTCGTCGAGCGTGACGGTATCCGCTTCAAGGTTGACCGGTTTGTCGCGATCCGCTTTTTCCGCATGGACGGACGTGGCCAGCAGGGTGGCGCACAGCATCGCATAAAACCTGAGGGTCGATTTGTTCATGGTGCTAGCCTTTTTTCCCGGAAATATAGCGGGCTTGCACCCGCCCTGAAAGTTTGAGGATGCGTTGCCTGGCGTCGTACTCCATCGTATTGGCGCGCAGATCCAGGGTGGCATCGTGAATCGTCACCGGACCTGGAGAGCGCATCAGGTTGCGCTCCGGGAACACCAGCAGTCGCGTCGAGCGCATGGTCATGAGCGATTGTCCGGCGTGGGCGGCGCGCTCCACGAGCACCTCGCCGAGCAACTCGACCTCGTGGCCATCGGGCGACACGGTCGCGCGATTCGACACGGCGCTCACATCGCCTGATCCCGCGTCAAGCTGGGTGAAGCGGGGAGACTCCAGTTCGGTGAATTTGCTGTTCGAATAATGTCTCAGTTCCCTGGCGGAGAGCCGGTACTGTGGCTTGCCGTCCAGGTCGGTACGCAGCGCATTGAAGTTTTCCATGATGCCTTCCGGATCGGTCCGGGTGGCCACGGCGCCGCTGGCCGGGAGTTCCACCATGCGTTCGAGCCAGAAACTGAGCGCGGCCAGCAGCGCCAGGATGGTCAGTGGCAGCCACAAGGACCCGCGTGAAATCATGCCGCCCCCGCGTGCCCGGGGCCCGGCGCGCGTCGCGTGCGGACGGTCATTTCAGATACGGCGCCAGCGCCGCGTCCAGCGTGCCCTGCGCCCGCATCAGGAACTCGCAGGCCTCGCGCACCGCGCCGCGGCCCGCTTCGCGCGTGGTGGTGTAATGGCTGTGGGCCTTCACCAGTTCGGGGGCGGCCGGCACGGTGATCGCGAGGCCGGCGCGGCGCATGACGGGCAGGTCGACCACGTCGTCGCCCATGTAGGCGGTGGCTTCGCAATCGAGGTTCAATTCACGGCACAGGGCCTGATAGACGGCCAGCTTGTCGTGTGCGCCCTGGTGCACGATCTCGATGCCGAGGTTGCGTGCCCGGTGTTCCACCACGCGTGAATTGCGTCCGGTGATGATGGCCAGCTCGACGCCGCTGCCCTTGAGCATTCTCAGGCCATGGCCGTCCAGCGAATTGAATCCCTTGTATTCCTGCCCGTCGTCGGCGAGGAAGAGCGTGCCGTCGGTCATCACGCCATCGACGTCGAAGGCGACCAGCCGGATGTTCCGCGCCCGGGCGATCAAGGCCGCATTCATTGCGTCGGCGGGCATCACACCACCCCCGCTTTCAGCAGATCGTGCATGTTGAGCGCACCCACCAGAGTGTTGTCGGCGTCGACTACCAGCAGACCATTGATTTTCAGCGTGTCCATTTTTTCCACTGCCGCCACGGCGAGCTCATCCGCACGGATCGTTTTCGGGTTGCGGGTCATCAGCTCGGCGATCCGGGCTTGCTGCAGGTCGAGCGTATGCTCCAGGGCGCGCCGCAGATCGCCGTCGGTGAACAGCCCCGCCACCTTGCCGTCCGCCTCGGCCACTGCGGTCATGCCGAGGCCCTTCGTGGTCATTTCGAACAGGGCGGTCTTGAGCGAGGCATCGCGGCCGACCCTGGGCAGCTCATCTCCGGCGTGCATGACGTCGCGTACGTGGACGAGCAGGCGCCGCCCCAGACTGCCCCCGGGGTGGGTGCGGGCAAAGTCGTCTGCGGAAAAGCCGCGCGCATCGAGCAGCGCCACCGCCAGCGCATCGCCCAGCGCGAGTGCCGCGGTGGTGCTGGCGGTGGGCGCCAGGTTGAGCGGGCAGGCCTCCTTGTCGACCGCGGCGTTGAGGTGTACGTCGGCCTCCCGCGCCATGGTCGAACCGGGATTGCCGGTCATCGCGATGAGCTTGGCGCCGCGCCGCTTGATGAGCGGCACGATGCTGACGATCTCGTTGCTCTCGCCCGAATTCGACAGCGCCAGCACCACGTCGTCAGGAGCGATCATGCCGAGATCGCCATGGCTGGCTTCGCCCGGATGCATGAAGAAGGCAGGGGTGCCGGTGGAGGCCAGGGTGGCGGCGATCTTGCTGCCGATGTGCCCGGACTTGCCCATTCCCGACACCACCACGCGGCCACGGCATGCCAGGATCAACTGCACGGCAGCGGTAAAACCGCTATCGAGCCGGGTCGACAGGGCGCGCAGGGCATCGGCTTCGATATCGAGCACCTGTCGCGCAAGCACCAGCAAATGTTCGTTGGAGGGGGGGTGGGGTCGCATGGTCGCCAAGTATACTAAAGCCTGTCCGTCCGGCCGCGTTGACACGGCGATTCCGGCGCGACGATCCCGACACCAGAACATGGGCTGACGCCTACGAAATATCCATGCACAGCCTCCAGCTCGTCTTGATTCTGCTTGCGGTCGCCGTGCTGGTCGCGGCCGCCGCGCGTGCCTTGCGTCTGCCGACCATGCTCGGCTACCTGGTGACCGGCATTGCCATCGGTCCGTTTGCGCTGGGGTGGATTCCGGACAGCGAAGAAGCGCGTTATCTGGCCGAATTCGGCGTGGTATTCCTGATGTTCTCGATCGGGCTGGAATTCAGTCTGGCCCGTCTGATGACCATGCGCATGACCGTATTCGGGTTTGGCGGCGCGCAGGTCGTATCGACCATCGCGCTGACCGCGGCGATCGCCTGGCTGCGGCATTTACCCTTGCTCGCGGCGCTGGCGCTGGGCGGCATCATGTCGATGTCGTCCACCGCCATCGTGTCCAAGCTGCTGGCCGAGCGGCTGGAAATCCAGACGCCGCACGGCCGCCAGATTTTCGGTGCGCTGCTGTTCCAGGATCTGGCCGTGGTGCCGTTGCTGATCCTGATTCCTGCGTTTGCGAAGGAGTCCGACACCATGGCCATCAGCCTGGGGCTGGCCATCCTCAAGGCAGTCGTGGTGCTGGGGTTTCTGCTGTTCGTCGGGCAGCGCATCATGCGTCCGTGGTTTCAGTGGGTGGCCGCACGCAAGTCGCCCGAACTCTTCACGCTCAACCTGCTGCTGTTCACGCTGGGGCTGGCGTTCCTGACCGGCAGCGCCGGCCTGTCGCTGGCGCTCGGCGCCTTTCTGGCCGGCATGCTGATTTCGGAGACCGAATACCGCTACCAGGTGGAAGACGACATCAAGCCTTTCCGCGATGTCCTGCTGGGCCTGTTTTTCGTCACGATCGGCATGCGGCTCGATCCGCTGCAGGTCATGCAGAACTGGGGCGAGGTATTGCTGCTGCTCGCGGCGATCGTCGTCGGCAAGGGCCTGCTGGTCGGCGGGCTGGCCCTGGCCTTCGGCAACCCCCGTCCCACCTCGGTGCGCACCGCGCTGGCGCTGGCGCAGGCGGGCGAATTCGGCTTTGTGCTGCTGGCCCAGGCCGCCGATCTGCAATTGCTGGGCGCGTCCATCACCCAGCCGGTGCTGGCGGCGATGGTGCTGTCGATGCTGATCGCCCCGCTGCTGATCCATCGCATGGACGTGCTGACCCGGCTGATCGCCGGCAGCGAATGGGCCGGCCGCGCCAAGGAAGTACACGACATCGCGGTCAAGACCTTCGGCAAGACCCGGCACGTGATCGTCTGCGGTTACGGCCGCAGCGGGCAGAATCTGGCGCGCCTGCTGGAAGCCGAGGGGATTTCGTTCGTCGCGCTCGACGCCGATCCCGAACGGATCCGCGCGGTGGCGGCCGCGGGCGTCAGCGTCATCTACGGCGATGCCAGCCGGCGCGAGGTGCTGGTCGCCGCCGGCCTCGGCCGTGCGCAGGCCGTGGTGGTCACGTATTCCGACCTGCGTTCCAGCATGGCCATCCTGCGCCATGTCCGCGACCTGCGGCCTGAATTGCCGGTGGTGGTGCGCACCATCGACGATACGCACATCGACGCGCTGAAGGCCGCAGGCGCGGCTGAAGTGGTGTCCGAAGTGATGGAAGGTTCGCTGATGCTGGCGTCGCATGCGCTGATGCTGCTCGGCGTGCCGCTGAGCCAGGTGCTGAAACGGATTCGCGCCGTGCGCGAAACGCGCTACGCCATGATGCGCGGTTTCTTTCGCGGCGCCAGCGATATCGACGACGAACTCGACCAGCAGGCGCAACCGCGCCTGAATACCGTGCTCATCACGCAGGGCGCGGCCGCGGCGGGACACAGCCTGGAAGAACTGGCGCTGGACGATTTGCTGGTGGACGTGGTGGCGATCCGCCGTCAGGGAATCACCGGCGTGGATCCCCAGCCCGACGCACGCATCCAGGCGGGCGACGTGCTGGTGCTACGCGGCGCCGCCGATGGACTGGCGGCGGCGGAGTTCAGGGTGTTGCAGGGTTAAGGCGCCTTGCAGACGACGTAGAATTTGGTGCCGTCATCAATATAACTGGTGTCCGGGGTAGAGCCTGCTGTCGTGCCTGCTGCAGCGCGCACAGTACCGGTATCCGACTTGCCGTCGTCGAACTGCGTATCGATCGCCTGTGCAATCTTGGCAGGGAGATTGTTGGAGCAAATCACAAGGCCGGGAATTCCGAAAGCCCCATTTTGCACGCCGGTCACACCTGACGCGGCGTTAGGGGGGGTTGTGTCGTCGGTGACCGCGCCGCCTACCAGACCTGCACGCCGTAATTGCAGCCAGAACTGCCGGGACTCGTCAGTCGACGTGGCTGAATTGTAAGTGCCAGAAATAATACCGTCGCCCAGCGTGCCCCCACTGGGCGGGGTGATGGTCCAGCGTGCCGCAGCGCCCGGATCATCTCCAGGTAAAGCCCGATATCGATCCTGGTACAAATTAATGGCGGCCGTCATCGACTGGAAATCGTTCGATACGTTGCGAATGCGGGCCTGCGTGATGAGTTCCTGGCCCTTGAGAATGCCGCCGAGCAACAGCCCGATGATGACCAGTACGATGGCGATCTCGATCAGGGTGAAGCCCGACTGGCGTCGCGCGAGTGGGGGGTGCGACATGATGGGGGTCTCCAGTGGGTGTCTTCTGCGGGTCGATTTGCAAAATGCGTGCCATACTGACGTCATCCATAATTGATTGATCGGAAAGAATAAAACTCCGATAAACGTCTCGCGTTTGGCCCGGTTTTGATGAAAGTGCAACGCTGGTGCCAGATTTTCGTCAGGTTTGATGCGGGGTCCGGCATCGGTGTCCTCTCCATTTCCGGGGTGGAATGCCGATACCATGGGCATGCTGATCGTTCCGTCTTTCCCCCGGTTCCCCTTGCATGAGCGAACGCACTGAAACGGCATCTCCTCTGGCCTGGCTGACCGCGCTCGCCACGTACTTTACCCGTGTGGCACCGGGGCGCTGGCTGGGATCGATGCTGCTGGCCCTGCACGTGGCCGTGGTATTCGATGCCGACGCGACGGTGACGCGGGCCTTCCTGCTGGCGCATTACGGCCTGTTCCTGCTGTGGCAGCCACTGGTGCGCAGCGAGGCGCGCATCGAGCCGCGCCTGGCGTTCCCGGTGTTTGCCATGGCCGCGCTGCTGGTGCTGGCCGACAGCACCTGGGTGATGGCGCTGTGGCTGGCGATCCTGGCGGGGCTGGTGGGGGCGGTGGCGGCGTCGCAGAACACGCGCAGCCAGCGCCTGGGGTATCTGCTGGCGCTGGGGTATCTGCTGGCGCTGCTGCTGGCCTGGGTGTTGCCGCAGGCGCTGGGCGGGACGTCGCTGCCCGATGCGCTGCGGATCGTGGTGCGTTACGGCCTGCCGCTGCTTCCCGCGGCGATCCTGTTCCTGCCGGCCAGCCGCCAGCGCAGCGCTTCGTCGGCGCTCGATTTCATCTACGGCCTGATGCTGTCGCTGCTCATCATGGTGATGGCGCTCGGCGTGTTCGCGGTGGTGGCGGTGGCCAGGGTGAGCTACGCCTGGGCGCTGGTGCAAACCCTGCTGGGCATGGCGGCGCTGCTGCTGGCCTTGTCGTGGCTGTGGAATCCGCGCGCCGGCTTCGCCGGGCTGGGGCAGGCGACGTCGCGCTATCTGCTGTCGGTGGGCCTGCCGTTCGAAGGCTGGGCGCAGCGGCTGGCGACGCTGGCCGAGCGCGAGCGCGATCCGGAATCCTTCGTGCGCGACGCGCTGTCCGATCTGCACGAGCTGACCTGGATCCGCGGCGGCCGCTGGCAGGCGGCGCGCGGCGAAGGCCGCTTCGGCGAGCCAGCCGGCCATGCCGTGAGCCACGCGTTCCATGGCCTGACGCTGATCTGGTATTCGGCGCGGTCGCTGACGCCTGCGCTGGCGTTGCACGTGCGCCTGCTGTCGCAGTTGCTGGGCTATTTCTACGCCGCCAAGGTGCGCGAGCAGACGCTGCGCGAGCAGGCCTACAGCCAGGCCATCCACGATACCGGCGCGCGCCTGACGCACGACGTGAAGAACATCCTGCAGTCGCTGAAGACCCTGCTCGCCGCCGCCGACACCTCGACGCCCGAGGACAGCGAGCGCCTGCTCGCGCTGATGAAGCGCCAGTTGCCGCAACTGGCGACGCGCCTGTCGCAGACCGTCGACAAGCTCAAACAGCCGACCGAGATGGATGTCGCGCATATCGCCGCGCACGCGTGGTGGGCGGCGTTGCAGACGCGCTACGAACACGACGACGTGCAGTTCTTCGCCGAGGCGGTCGACGGCACGCCGCTGCCGCAGGACCTGTTCGACAGCGTGGCCGACAATCTGCTGACCAATGCGCTGCGCAAACGGCAGAGCCAGCCGGGCGTCGCGGTGGAAGTGCGCCTGGCGCTGCATCCGTGGGTGAGCCTGACTGTCACCGACAGCGGGTCCGCCGCACCCGAACACGTGGCCCGCAACCTGTTTCTCAGCCCGGTGGCGTCGGATTTCGGGCTGGGCGTGGGGCTGTATCAGGCCGCGCGGCAGGCGGCGCGTTCGGGGTACCGGCTGGAGCTGCCGGACAATCAGGCGGGGCGGGTGGCGTTCCGGCTGGAAGCTATTGGCAGTCCAAAGCCCTAAGGCATACGCGACCAATCAATTCGGTCAGGGAGGTCCATGCGACAAGGTCGTCGAATTCGCCGAGAGCATCGTCGGCCTTGGTCGGTGCGCGTGTGACCAAGATAGGGTCAGCAGGATTTGAGGCAAGGTTCTGCGTTTCGTCAGGCCCAGTTGGCGCGGCTTGCGAAATACCTGGCGCATTGTTCATATTCTGCGCCCCCCAGCCATTGGGGCCGTGCGATATCAGGGCGAACGCCACGCTTGCCGCTTTCGACGACAGAGCGGGACAGGCATGAGTGGTGCAGATGGTGATCAGGGTGCCTGGGGGAGGCGTCCCCGAGAATCCGGTGCCCGGCTTGGCGAATTGCGAAATGACGACATAACGCAAGCGGTTGCCCCAGGCATCCTGGGGGGCGACGCCCAAAGTAACCCAAGGAAACCACCCGTAAGAGATGGGGGTTACAACACCTCCAATGGACCCTGAGCATTCTCCGGTCACAGTGTCTCTGTCTTCGCGGCCATCTCCGGTAATGTCAGGGCAAGGGAGATACGGATGTCCGATGGGGATTAGTTTCGCCGTCAACATCGCATAGCCCGTGAGCGCATTGTGTGCCTCCTCCAGCGTTTTATTGGTTTCGGCAATCCGTCGTGCCTGAATCTGCGCCGACAGCGGCATGGCCAGCCCGCCGATCAGGATGGTGACGATGACCAGCACGATGGCCAGTTCGATCAGTGTGAAGCCGCGCGCGCGCGTCATGGTATGGAGTCCTTCATATCCGGGTTGACCGGCTCGGGCGGGCGGGGGCGCAATACCTGATAGGGTTCGTAGACCTTGCCGTTGGCACGGATCTGGCCGGGCTTCAGGCCCGGCACGGCAGCCCCGCCGCGTTGCGCCTGGCCGTCGATCCAGCGCGTGGTGGCGCCGTCGGAGCGGATGACCACGCCGTCGTAGCGCAGCGGCGCCGGGGCGCTGTCCGGGGAATCTGGTTGGCCGGGGCCGGCTTGGGTGACGCTGCGCGCGCGCAGGGCTTCGAGCTGGGCGCGCTGCTCGGGCGTGTAGAACAGGCGCCCGGGCAGGTCGGGCGAGGATGGCGCTGCAAACCCTGAACCACAGAGGCACAGCGACACAGAAAACATCCAGGCTGAGCAGTGATGCAGCATCCCGCGCCGAATGGATCTGCTGTGCTCTGTGTCCCAAGGGATACCGTCCCTGCGGGACATACCTCTGTGTCTCTGTGGTGAACAGGTTTTCATTTCAAAGCCCTTGATTCTGTCGCCACGGTGAACCACAGCAGGTCGCATTCGGCCTGCAGATGCGGTTGGCTGGAGGCTTCGAAGGGCGCATGGTCAGGGCGCGATAGCCGGCATCCCTGAATGCGAAGCACCCCGGGGGCACGCGCCTTGAGCGCGCCGAGAAAACGCGTGAGATCGGTTTCCACCAGCAGCGGAAAGGTGAGCGTCATGCGGGTCTGCCCCAGGGGCAGATCCTGCGCCAGCGCGGAGGGCGAAGCCGTGCGGGGCATCAGGCGGTAATTCAATCCGTACAACCTGGCATCGCGGTTGGCCAGTTGCACGGCTTCGATCCAGGCCAGGCGGTCTTCCGGGCCGATGAATCCGCGGGACACCAGCGCCTGGTAGTCCCCCAGGTGGGTGGCGATGAGTTGCTGCTGCTGGCTGCTGCGGTCGAGCTGCTGGCGTGCCTGGTTGAGTGCGGTTTGCTGCCGTTGCAAAGCGGTTGCGGCTTCTTTTGCCTCGCGCTGACCCCACAGCAGGCCGCCGGCGGCCAGCAGCAGCGCGGCCAGCAGCAACAGCAGCGGCAGTTTGAGGACGGCGAAGGGCGGATGGGTCATGGCCGGACCTCGCGGAAGCGCAGACTGAGGCCGAAACGCGCGGCGGGCGCGTCGCTTGCCTCGGCATTGAGCGTCTTGCCGGACAGGGTGCTGCTGGAGTCGGCATTCACGGGGCTGCTGCGCAGGGTCACGGCCTGCACGCCCGGCATCGCCTGCAGCGTATGCATGAAATCCTCGATGTGCTGCATGGCGACCCGGTAATTGCCGTCGAAGGGGCTCAGCCCGGCATCGAGGCTGACTTGTATCTCGCCGTCCGCCGCCAGGGTCTCGTCGGTCCAGCTCAGACTGTCCAGTGCAATGCCGGGCATGGCCAGCAGGCTTTGCCCGACCGTCGCGAGGAGGGCGGCCGTATCGGTCTGCGTTTGATCGAGCCGGCGCGCCAGTTTGACCGTCTGGACAATCTGCTCGGGAGGCATGGCCTGGGTGGGGAACGTCCGGACAATGGTCTGGTAGCGGGCATCGAGTTGCTGATATTGCCAGGTCAGCAGGCGTGTCCGCTCGTCCAGATCCCGGGCATGCAGCCAGTACGCCGCCGTGACACCCAGACCCAGCAAGGCGAGGATGCCGGCCGCTGCATGCAGGCCACGACGCCAGCGGAATTCGCTGTGATGCTGCAGCAATTCGGGCGGTGCCAGATTGAGCTTCAGCGACTCACCCGCGATGGCGGCCAGCGGCGCGACTTCCGGCGTGGCGGCGAGGAAGTCGTCGGGGATGCGCAGCGCGCGCGCGAGGCTGGGCATGTCGATCCGTCGGGTGCTGAACGCCGGGTCTGCATTCAACTGTGCCTGCGCGCTGTCGAGCTGGCCGCTGGGATCGAGCAGCAGGACATGCAGCCGGGCTTCGCGCGGCAGGATGCGCTGTCCGCTGAGATAAAGCTGCGTCTTCGCGATTTCGTCCGCTGCGTTGATGGGGAGCGGGGCAGGCACGTCGCCGCCGATCAGACGCGAAAACCGCAACAGGCCGTTGTGATAGTAGGAGAGCCGCAGGCTGTTGTTGAGGCGGCATGCCAGCAAGGTATGCGCCGACTGTTCGCGCAGTTTTTCCAGCAAATGCTGGCAGGCCATCGCCAGCGGCGTGATGCCCGCCAGCGGCACGCGTTCACGGTGCAGCACGCTGAGCCAGGGCGTCAGCCACTCGGCGTCGGGCAGCGCCGCCAGCAGATAGCGGTCGTCGCGGCGCCCGGTCGTTTCGCGCGCCTGGCGCCACGCGCCGGTGAAGCGCGTGTTGCGGAAGACCTGCCTGAGCTTGCGTGCCAGCATTTCGTCGCGCGCGCGTCCCTGCACATGCGGCAGCACCTCGCTGCGATAGTCCTCGTCGACCGTGTCGACCACCAGCAGCATGGGCAGGTGCGTATGCCTGACGATGATGGAGCGAAACGCCGCCAGCCCTGACGCATCGGCAGGAAACTCGCCCAGCCAGTGCATGCGCCCCGGGCGCCAGTCGAGTACGCCGATCTGGCGCGGCGTGGCGAGCAGGATGAGACGGTGGTCGAGGATCATTGCTGGGGAAAACCATTAACCACAGAGGCACAGAGACACAGAGAAGAAACGAGGCATTGCGGCCTGGTCTGCCCAGCCTCGGGCGACAGGTTACAAGAGGGTTTCTCTGTGCCTCTGTGCCTCTGTGGTGAGGGGTTGTAATTCATAGCGGCAAATTCCCGATCAGGTCGTAAATCGGCAGCAGCACCGACACCAGGATGCCGCCGAGCAGCAGGCCGAGAATGGCGGTGAGCAGCGGCTCCAGAACCCGCAGGCCGTTTTCGATCGAGTCGAGCACTTCACGGTTGTAGAAGAACGTCACGTTGTCCAGCGCCTCGTCGAGCGCGCCGGTGCTTTCGCCCACGCGCAGCATGCGGATCACCAGCGGTGGAAACAGCGCCAGCGACTGGAAGCTTTCCGACAACCCGCGCCCGTCGGCAATCTGCTGCGCGGCGCGGCGGATGCCGCCGGCGATCACCCGGTTGCCGGCCACCATTTCGCCCGCGCGCAATGCGTCGAGCACCGTCACCCCCGAGCGGTACATCATCGCCAGCGTGTTGGTGAAGCGCGACAGCACGATCTTCTGCACGATCGGTCCGATGACGGGCAGCCGCAACTGGATGCGGTCCCACCATTCGCGCCCGGCTTCGCTTCCCTTCACCCAGAGCGGCAGCCCGATGCCGAGTAGCAGCGCGAGCGCCAGGCCGATCAGCCAGTACGTGCGCAGCGCGCTCGATACCGCCATCAGGATCAGCGTCGGCAGCGGCAGCGCCACGCCCATGGTCTTGACCAGGCCCAGCACCTGCGGCACCAGATAGATCAGCAGAAAGAGGATGGCCGCCCCGACGACGACCAGGACCATCGCGGGATAGATCATCAGGCGCTTGGCCTTGGCGGCAACCTCCTCCTGCCATTTGAGCGACTCGGCCAGCCGTTCGAATACCGTGTCCAGCAGGCCGGTCTGCTCGCCCGCCTTGACGCTGTGCACGAACACGGCGCCGAATACCGCCGGGTGCGCCGCCAGCGCCTGCGACAGCACCTTGCCGCCTTCCAGGTCTTCCAGCAGCGCGGTCAGCACATCGCGGAATCCACGTTTCTCCATGGTGTCGCGCAGATCGCGCAGCCCTTCGAGCAGCGGAATCCCGGCGCGGGTGATGTAGCGCATGTGGATGCAGAACGTCACCAGATCGCGCCGTGTCACGCGTTCGCGGCCGGTCGGGGCGTATTGGCGCGACAGCTCGACCAGTGTGACGAGGTCGAGCCCCATGCGTTTCAGCCGCAGTTCGAGATCGACGTCGTTGACGGCCGACAGCGTGCCGCGGACGGTGCGGCCGGTCTGGTCGATGGCGCGGTAGTCGAAGAAGGGCATGGGGGTCAGGGGTCAGGGATCGGGGATCAGGGATCAGGGATCAGGGATCGGATTTACGCCGCGCAGCGGCACAGGGACTGATTTCTGATCCCTGATTTCTGATTCCTGAAACCCGCCCCGTCAAATCCACCACCCGTGACACCTCCGACAGCGACGTCACGCCATCCAGCACGCGCTTGACGCCATCTTCGGCCAGCGGGTGATAGCCATGCTCGAATGCGGCGCGTCGGACTTCGTGCAGCGGCGCATGGTTGGCGACGAGTTCGTCCAGCGTCGGGTCCATCCGCAGCAGCTCGATCAGCGCCAGCCGGCCTTTGTAGCCCTTGTTGCTGCAGCGCGGGCAGCCGACGGGTCGATAGATCTGCGGCGGCTGGGCGGGATCGACGCCGAGGATGCGCGCCTCGTCCGCGTCCGGCGTATAGGCTTCCCGGCAGTGCGAACACAGCTTGCGCACCAGGCGCTGGGCGATGACGCCGATGATATTGCCCGACAGGATGCCGGGCTGGATGCCGATGTCCATCAGGCGCGGGAACACGCCGAGGGCGGAGTTGGTGTGCAGGGTGGTGAACACCTGGTGGCCGGTCATGGCGGCGCGGAAGGCCATTTCGGCGGTGTCCTTGTCGCGGATTTCGCCGACCAGGATGATGTCCGGGTCCTGCCGCATGATCGAGCGGATGCCGTTGGCGAAATCGAGCTTGAGCGTTTCGTTGACCGAGCTCTGACGCATCAGGGTGACCGGGTATTCGACTGGATCCTCCAGCGTCATGATGTTGACGGTCTCGTTGTTGAGATGCGAGAGCATCGAGTACAGCGTGGTGGTTTTCCCTGAACCCGTGGGACCGGTGACGACCAGGATGCCTTCGGGGCGCGCCATCATCAGCTGCAGTTCGCGCAGCGCGTCGGGTGTGAAGCCCATGTAATCCAGCGGCATGATGGATTTCTCGCGGTCGAGGATGCGCAGCACCACGTTCTCGCCGTGGATGCCGGGCTGACTGGAGACGCGAAAATCGATCGGGCGGCCGTTCAGCGTCAAGGACATGCGGCCGTCCTGCGGCGCGCGCGTCTCCGCGATGTTCATGCCGGAGAGCACTTTCAGCCGCACCAGGATGCCGGGCCAGTAGGTCTTGTGCAGGCTGCGGATCTGTTCCAGCACGCCGTCGATGCGGTAGCGGATGCGCAGGAAGGCGTGCTCGGGCTCGAAGTGGATGTCGGAGGATTCGCGTTTCACCGCATCGGTCAGCAGTGCGCCGACCAGCCGCACCACGGGCTGGGTGTACTCCTCGGTGTCGGGGTTGAGGCTGGCGTAATCGACCTCGCCGGTCTCGATCTCGCGCAGGATGCCGTCGAGCGAGAGGTCGAAGCCGTAGAACTTGTCGATGCATTCGAGCAGCTGCGCTTCGGCCGCCAGCAGGGTATCGATTTCGATCTGGCCGCCGAGCGAGGCTTTCAACTGGTCGAGTGCGACGACGTTGAACATGTCGGTGGTCGCCAGCGTCAGCACGTTGCGCGCGGCGTCGTGGGCGATCGGCAGCAGATGATGGCGGCGCGCGAATTCCTCCGGCACCAGTTGCAGCGCCTCGGGGTCGGCCACCACCTGGGTAAGGTCGATGCCCTGGCTGCCGAGCGCGTTGGCGAGCTGGTCGCGCAGCACGGCCTCGGTGATGAAACCGAGCGCGACCAGCTGGCGGCCGATCGGCAGGCCGGTGGATTTTTGCTCCTTGAGACCGATGCGCAACTGGTCGAGCGTAATCAGACCCTGGGTGACCAGGGTTTCGCCCATGCGGAGTTTCTTGCGGCGCTCCATGCTTAAAAACCCTTGACCACAGAGGCACAGAGGCACGGAGAAAACCCTGACCCGGGTGGTTTCCTCTGTGTCCCAAGGGATACCGTCCCTGCGGGACATCTCTCTGTGTCTCGGTGGTGAGTGGTTTTCATCGCACTGTTTTAAGTTGCCGCACGCGTGTTTCGGCCTGGGCCCTGTCATATTGGTGCACACCGCCGGTGGCCAGTGCTTTCTCGTAATACGTCAGCGCGCTTGGATACTGATGCAGCTGGTCGAGACTGACCGCCAGGTTGAAGGCGTAATCGGCATTGTCGGGGGCGCCCCGATAGGCCTCGAAGTAGGCCGGCTGGGCATCGTCCCAGCGCCCCTGCCCGGCGTAGAGATTGCCGAGCGTCTGGTAGAGCTGCGGACTGGGGCTGCGTTCGAGCAGCATCTTCAACTGGCTTTCGGAAGCCTGGCTGTCGGGGTTGCCCGGCCGATCAAGCAAGGCGCCCTGAGCGGCGGCATTGCGGGGATCGAGATCAAGCACTTCGCGATACAGGCGCCGAGCGTCCGTATCGCGGTTTTGTGCGCTGGCGATGGCTGCGAGCCCCAGCAGCGCATCCACTGAACGCCTGTGCGCGTTGGCCTGGATGTACAACTGTTGTGCCTCCGTCAGCGCCCCGCGTTGGTAGGCGGCATAGGCCTGGATGAGCAGGTTCGTCTGGGCATCGGGCTGGAACTGGAGCGCGGGCGGTGTCGCCGCAGCCGGCTGCACGCTGGATGCGCGCGGGGCGGCGTGCCGTGAAGGGGCAACCGGGAGGGCGGGTTTGGCGGATAAGGAGCGGGCGGCCGCGGCGGGCCCGGGGGGACGCATGGGTACGGTCGGCGATGCGGCCGGCAGCGGTTGCGGCGGAGACGGAGCGGCCACGATGGGCGCCGCGACGTGGGGGGTAACGGGCAGCGGCGCTGCCGCGGGCGGTTGCAGGGCGAAATACAGATACAGCCCATAGCCGAGCGCGACGAGGACGGCCAGCAAGGCGGTGAGCGGCACCAGCGAAAGCTGCGGCCAGCGCCGCCGCGCCGCCGGCCGCACGCCTGCCGCGGGCTCGCTGTTGCCGAACAGCAGGCCGGGCGGCTCAACCCATTCGCGCGTCTTCGCCGTGCCGGGAAGGACCGGCTCCAGTTCGAGATCGCCCTCGATCCGCTTGTCGGGGTCGGATTTACCCGAGGCCAGCCGCCCCGGATGGGCGGCTTCAGCCTGTTTCAGCGCTTTGAGCAGCAGGCTCAAGGCTGGCTCCGCGCCCCGTCGGGAAGCAGCCGTTGAAACGGCTGCAGCGCCTCGCTGGACAGGGTGGGGTTGGACACCACGGTGGGCCGCAGGAAGATCACCAGTTCGGTCTGGCTGTTGAGGCGTTCGTGCTGGCCGAACAGGGCGCCGATGCCCTCCGGGCGCGACAGGCCGGGGATGCCGTCGCGCGCATTGTTGGTGTCGTCCTGGATCAGTCCGCCGAGCACGACGGTCTGACCGCTGCGCACCTGCAATAGCGATTCCATCTCGCGCACCTGGATGATGGGGATCTTGTTGGTGACGGAGGCGGGAAGGTTGGGATTCGGATCGGTCGCATCGCCCACCTTGCGCGAAATGGTGGGACGCACGGTCAGCGACACCATGCCATTTTCGTTGATTTGCGGCAAGACCGACATGACAATGCCTACCGGCACGGTATGGGCGGTGGTGGTGAACGTCGCAGGTTGCACGATCCCGGAAGCAATCGCACCTTGTTGGGCCTGCACTGAAAAATACACCAGATTGTCGACGACCTTGAGCAGCGCGGTCTGGTTGTTCAACGCCATGAGCTTGGGGCTGGACAGCACCCGAGTCTTGCCGAACGATTCCAGCAGGTCGATGGCCGCGGTGAAGCCGTTGTGGCCGGTGTTGGTGTAGGTCGCCTGGATGAAGGGCGAGAGCGTGCCGGCCAGCGCGTTGGCGCCGCCGCCTGTGGACGTGGTGATCGACCAGCCGGTGGCACCCTGAATAGCTTTTGTCCAGTCGATGCCGGCGCGGTACTGGTCCTTGAGCGTAACCTCGACGATGGTCGCCTCGATCAGCACCTGACGTTGCGCGGACTGCATGACGCGGTCGAGATATTGCTGCACCAGTTCCTGCTGCCTGGCGGTGCCGAGGACGGTCACAGTGCCGGCGACCGGATTGACCGCCACGTCGTATTTGCCGTCGCCGGCCGGCTGGTTGGCGAACGCGGCGGTGAACAGGTTGGCGGCCCCCGCCCCGGCCTTGCTGGCCGCTTCGGCCTGCGACACCCGTTCGGCGCGCTCGGCTTTCTCGGCGTCCAGCCGCGCCGTGCGTTCCTCGCTGCTCTGGGTGACGGCACGCGTGCCGGCGAGCATGGTGCGGATGTTGTCGGCCAATACCGTCCACAGGTCGTTGTTCGATTGGCTGGCGACGGTGGTGGTGGAGGAATTCCCGGTGCTGGTCGAAGAGGACAGGTTGCCGGTTCCCGTGCCGATGCCGATGCCGCCGCCGGTACTGGCGATCTGCGCCGCCACGCCGACGCTGGAGGTCGTGTTGCGGGCGACATTGACGTAATTGACGGTATAGGTCTTGGCGTAGGGGGTGTCGGGCATGATCGACACCGTGCGGCCGTTCATCTCGTAGCGCAGGCCGGCCTGTCGGGCGATACGGTCGAGAATGGCGGGCAGCGGTTCCTGTACGGCATTGAGCGAGACATTTCCGGAGATGCCGGGATACAGGTCGATGTTGTACTGGGTGTCGCGCGCGATGGAGAACAGCAGATCCTTCACCGGCACGTCGTTGACGACGACGGTGTACGTCGGGACCGGCGCATTCAGCCTGGGCGGGGCCAGGGTGGGAACGGCCTTGACGGGCGCGGGCGGCACCCCGGCTGGCACGGCGGCCGGGCCGGGGCGGGTGATATGGTCGGGCGAGGTGTTGAACGCCCGCGGGGGAACGCAACCCGCCAGCACGAGACCGGACAGCGTCAGGCCCGTCAATACGGAACGTTTCAACACAGCATTCATCGCGAGCTTTTATCCCGTTGGCAACACTACGCTGCGCATTTTGCCGACCGTGCGCGGAAACGGCACGCCTGTCGATGCGGCGGGCAAGGCGCGCATGGCCGCCAGGGCGGTCTCCCGGTCGGGAAATTCACCCACCAGAATCATCCAGGCGGGTGCGCCCTGGCTCAGGCCATGCAGCACCCGCACCGGTTGCGGCGTGACGGCGTTCAAATCCCCCAATAATACGGCTGCCTGCGCCGCTTCTTTAGCCGACGCGACCTGGATCACATGGATGCCGGGCGCGGCGGTGGCAAGCCAGCGCTGGGTCTGCCGCGCCAGTTCGATCACGTGGCTGACCGCAATCGGGGCGGGCGGGCGCGGCGTCTCCGCCACCCGGGGCGGCGCGACGCTCGGCTGCGCCGCGGGCGTACGCGTCTGCCAGACAACGAACACAAGCAGGCCAAGCCCCGCGGCCAGGCCGGCACCCAGCCACCCCCAGCGCGGCAGACGCATGGGGCGTACAGGGTGGGCAGAGGGCCGGATTTCAGCGTCGCCTGCCGCGGCGTCCAGATGCGCCGTGGTGAGCGTATGGGTCTGCGCGGCGTAGGCGGCGAGCAGGGTTTTGTCGGCCAGTACGTTGATGCGGCGCGACAGGCCGCCGGACAGGCGCGTCAACTGCGCGATCAGGGCCGGTGAAAACAGGTCGGGCCCGCGATAGCCGGCGACTGCGAGCCGCGCCCGCAGATATTCGGCGACCTCGGGTTCAGTCAGCGGAGACAGGTTCAGGCTGAGCGTGATGCGGTCCTTCAGTTGGCGGATACGTGGATCGGCCAGCTGGGCGTCGAGTTCGGGCTGGCCGAACAGGATGATCTGCAGCAGCTTGTCGGTGGCGGTTTCCAGATTGGTCAGCAGCCGCAGAAACTCCAGATTGTCGAGCGCGATGCCTTGCGCCTCCTCGACGAACACCACCACGCGCCGCCCTGCTTCATGGCGGGCGAGCAACGCGGCATTGAGCTGAGCCAGCCGGGCCTGCCGGCTGTCTGCGGCGACGTCGAGTCCCAGGTCGGAGAGGATCGCCGCCAGCATGTCATCGGGCGACAGGGTGGGGTTGCCGAGATAGACGCTGTCGATCGTGCCGGGAAGCTGCGCCGCCAGCTTGCGGCACAGCATGGTCTTGCCGCTGCCGACTTCGCCCACCACCTTGATGATGCCTTCACCCTGATGGATGGCGTACAGCAGGGCGGCGAGCATTTCCCCCCGCTGGCCGCCGGCATACCAGTACTCGGTATTCGGCGTGATGCGGAAAGGGGCTTCTTTCAGGCCGAAGTAGTCAAGGTACACAGAGGCGGTTTGTCTTGAAAAATGAACCACAGAGACACGGAGGCACAGAGAAGATCGAGAAATATTTCCGTCTTACGTGCTTTTCCTGATTCATCCATTGGGTAGAAGCGGTCTGGCATCAACGTTCTTGTTTTTCTCCGTGTCTCTGTGGTGAGGAATCCAGGCTTATTCGGTACCGTAGGTCTGCATGCGGCTGTAGAGCGTGGTGCGGTTGATGCCGAGCAGCTTGGCGGCCTGCGACAGGTTGCCGTGAGTCATGTTGAGCGCGGCCTCGACATAGGCCTTTTCCCACTGGCGCAAGGTGACGTCAAGGTTGAAGTGGGCCAGCGTCTGCAACTGCTTGCGCGCCAGCTCGATCAGCATCTTGCCGTCGCTGGCGAGCGGGATTTCCTGCGGATAGGCCTGGTCGGTGTCGAGTTCGGCCTCCAGCTGCTGCGCATTGACCGCCATGCCGGGATATTTGGTCGTCAGGCGAATGGCGATGTTGCGCAGTTCGCGCACGTTGCCGGGAAAGTGATAGTCCTCCCACATCTGCTGCGCGCGCGCGTCGAGCGAGAACGCCTGGCTCCTGGCTTCGCGGGCGTAGAAGTCGCGGAAGTGGTTGAGCAGCGTGAGCTTGTCCCGGCCCATCTCGCGCAGCGGCGGCACGGCAATGGAAAACACCGACAAGCGGTGATAAAGGTCGGCACGGAAGCGCCCGGCCTTGATTTCGGCGCGCAGGTCGCGGTTGGTGGCGGTGACCACGCGGGCGTTGGAAAAACGCGGCTGGGTTTCGCCGACGCGCTGGTATTCGCCGTTTTCCAGCACACGCAGCAGCTTGGCCTGCAGTTCCAGCGGCAGTTCGCCGATTTCGTCGAGGAACAGCGTGCCGTTTTCGGCTTCCTCGAAATAGCCGGCGCGGGCGCTGGTGGCGCCGGTGAAGGCGCCCTTGGCGTAGCCGAACAGCGTCGGTTCGACCAGCGTCGGCGAAATCGCCGCGCAGTTGAGCGCAAGGTAGGGCTTGGCCGAGCGCGGCGACAACTGATGCAGGCTGGACGCGACGCGTTCCTTGCCGCTGCCGGATTCGCCCTCGATCAGCACCGGAAAGGGCGCCGCGGCATATTGCTTGATCTGTTCGCGCAGCTTGTCCATCGCCGGGCTGTCGCCGACGATGCCGGAATCCTTGGCGGGGGCCGGCGCCTTGTCGGCGCTGCGTTCGGCATCCTGCACCAGCAGGGCGTTGAACAGCAGCGACTTCAGTCGTTCGGGCTCGCACGGCTTGGCGACGAAATCGATGGCGCCGAGCGCGCGCGCGTGCCGTGCGTTGGCCTCGTCGCTCTGGCCGGAGAGAACCAGGATCTTGATGCTGGGCGAGATGCTCAGCAGGTCTGCGATCAGGGCGAAGCCTTCGTCGGGCTTGTGCGGCTGAGGCGGCAGACCCAGATCGACCAAAGCCAGCTGTGGCGGTTCGTCCAGCTGCATCATCAGGCTTTTTACCTGTGCGCGAGATTCGGCGGCAGAGATATCAAAATCCTTGCTCAGAACATACGTGAGCGTGTCGGAGATCAGCGGATCGTCATCGACGATCAACAGGCTGGGCTTGCTGGTTTGGGCCACATGTCCTCCAGATTTATGGATGCCGGTACGCGCCCGTCTCTGCGTACGGGAGATGTCGTTGCAGGGCGTGTCGGATTTTCGACGATTGTGCCAGAGGCCCGGTGAAAATTAAACCCGGGGACACATTCGGAATCAGGCCGGCGCCGCGCACGAATACACGTTAGCGGCGGAATAACGGAGGGGCTTGAGGGTCCGGTCAGCTGTTGACCGGTTCGAAGGCTACCCGGGTCCAGCCTTCGCTGCGTTCGATCGGGTTGCCCAGCGCGATGAATCGGCGTTCTGATGCGCCATGGATCCGGAACACCTTGCCCAGCCCGAAGTGGATCGGATCGAGTATCAGGGTCTTGCGGTCGCCATCCAGCCATAAACCCGGGTGAGGCAGGCCGGTGCTGCCATTGTCGAATCCGTTGACGGTATACCCTGACGTGGCGGTGTCGTGCAGCATGGTCAGGACGGGTTTTTCGGCCAGGGTTTCTATACCGACCGAGCTGGTGTCGTCGTTGAGGCGGGACAGGCGGCGCACGATGCCGAGCTGCCAGTCGCGGGCGTCGTGCGGCTTGATGCCGATGAGCGCCCCCACGCGCAGCCAGTCCTTGTCGCGCGATTCGACGATGGCGCCATATCCGAATTCGCTTTCGTCGTGCATGACCCAGCGTTCGACGTCCGGCGAATGCCGGGTGGCCGGCAAGGTCATTTGCGAGACGCGTTCGCGCGTGCGGTCGGTGATGAAGCCGTATACCTGTACATCGTCGGCTTCGTTGTAATTCAGGCCGGTCCCATAAGGCGAAACGCTGGCGGGGGTTTCGATGGCCTTGATCTGGCCGACGATGGCATCGAGGCCGTGAGTCACGTCGACCAGCCGCTTGACCGATTCGCGCGGCGCACGCCGCTGCTCGCGCGTGGCCAGCGAAGCCCATTGATGTTGCAGGTGTTCGAGCAGGTCGAGGCTTTCGGCTGCGCGTGCGGTATCCGTCAGGCCAAGTTGCGCCGGTGGAGTGCCGGCCTGGAGCGCCGCGCGCAGCTGCTGCAGCGTGTGCAGCAGCTCGGTGGTGGACCAGAAACGCAGGGGTTTGTCGGTATCGGGTTTGCGCATGCGGCGCGGGCCGTGATCGGCCGACAGGTCGACGACGAAATGATCGGTGCCGGGGTCGAGCCGCCTGTCCATTCGAAGCAGGTCGTGCCAGCCGCACAGCCAGCGGTCGGCCTGGTCGAGCTGACGCGGATAGAGCGTGCCGGAATGGGCCAGACTCAGCATCAGGACGTGCAGGTAGGCGGTTTCGCAACTGCAGCCGGCCGCGTCCTCGGCGTAGGCACGCTGAGTCTGGCGATGAAAGTCCTCGGTTTCGGCGATGCGATACAGGTTGTGGAGCCGCAGCCAGAGTTTTTCGCCCGCCGGCAGATAGCGGATGGCGCGCCATTTCAGCAGTTGGCCAAAGGTCTGGATGGCGCGCAGGGTGATCAGCGGGACCGATTCTTCGTGCGGCACCTTGCCGGCCGTCTGTGCCAGATGCAGCACAAAGGCGTGGTAGCCGCGCGCAATCTCCCAGTAGAGGCCATACACGGCATGCCAGAGCTGGCTTTCGGCGGGGCGCGACATGCGCGGATTGCGCAGGTACTGGCGCACCAGCGTGTCTTGCAAATCGCGTGATTTCTCGTCCAGCAGCATGAAGATGGCCAGGCGATCTTTCGTGTATTGCGTCGAGTTCTCGTTGAAGCGCTTGAGCGCAACGAGAATGGCGTCCTGGCATTTGAATGCATCGCCGATGGGCAGGCTCTCGATCCAGCGGGTAGCCGTCTTGAGGTTGGCCAGCGGATCGTCGGTGCGCTTGCCAAAAGGCGCCAGGTTGGCCAGGCGCGAAGCGAATTTATCTGCCAGTGAAGTCATGGTGTGAAAACGATCCCAGGATGACGAAGCATGCTTTCAGACACTTAACGGGTAATAGATGAGGAGAATTGAGCAAAATCCGTACCTGTCGTCAGGCGAGCCGGGTTTGTAGCCACTCCCGTACCGATGCCAGGGCGGCCGGCAGTTGCCCGGGTTCGCTCCCCCCCGCCATCGCCATGTCCGGTTTACCGCCCCCCTTGCCGCCGACCTGGGCGGCAACGAAGTTCACCAGTTCGCCCGCCTTGATCCGGCCGGTGACGTCGGGCGTCACGGCAGCAATCAGGTTGACTTTGCCGTCGACGACCGTACCCAGTACCAGCGCGCAGGACTTCAGCTTGTCGCGCAGTTTGTCGGCGGTTTCACGCAGCGCGCGGGCGTCGACGTTGTCGAGTTGCACCGCCAGCACACGAATGCCCTTGACGTCGGCGGCCTGCTGCGCCAGATCGTCGCCCTGGCTGGAGGCGAGCCTGGATTTCAGGCGTTCAAGTTCCTTCTCCAGTGCGCGGCTGTGTTCCATCAGTTGCGCCACGCGCTCGGCGGCGTCGGTCGGAGCGGCCTTGACCAGGTGTGCAATCGAGACGAGATTCTGCTCGGTTTCGCCAAGATAGGCGAGCACACCGGTGCCGGTGGTCGCCTCGACCCGGCGGATGCCCGCCGCGACGCCGCTCTCCAGCAGGATCTTGAAGGCGCCGATATCACCGGTGCGCGCCACGTGGGTGCCGCCGCACAGCTCGCGTGAACTGCCGATGTCAAGCACCCGCACCTCGTCGCCGTATTTTTCACCGAACAGCATCATGGCGCCGGTTTTCTGCGCTTCGTCGATCGCCATCACGCGCGCCTGGGTCGCGGTGTTGGCGAGGATTTCGCTGTTGACGCGTGTTTCCACTTGATGGATCTGCGCGGCAGTCATCGGGCTCGGCTGCACGAAATCGAAGCGGGTCTTCTCGCTGTCCACCAACGAGCCTTTCTGCTGTACGTGCTCGCCCAGCACTTCGCGCAGCGCCTTGTGCATCAGGTGGGTCGCCGAGTGGTTGCGCATCGTGCGCGCGCGCGCGTCCTCGTCGACGCGCGCGAGCAGGGTGTCGCCGACCACCAGCGAGCCGGTTTTCACGACCCCGTGATGGCCGAATACCTGTGCCTGGATCTTCTGCGTGTCTTCCACTTCGAACACGCCCTGGGTGCCCTGCAGCGCGCCGCGGTCACCGACCTGGCCGCCGGATTCGGCGTAGAAAGGCGTGTGATCGAGCACCACCACGCCGGATTCGCCTTCCTTCAATTCGTTGACGGCGGCGCTGTCCCGGTACAGGGCGAGCACGGTGGCGTCGTGGGTCAGCGTGTCGTAGCCGTGGAAGGTGGTCGCCGCACCGGCGTATTCCAGGCCGGCACCGAGCTTGAACTTGCCGGCGGCGCGCGCCTGGTCTTTCTGCCGCTGCATGGCGGCATCGAAGGCGGCGGTGTCGACGCTCACATTCGCCTCGCGGCAGATATCGGCGGTGAGGTCGAGCGGGAAGCCATAGGTATCGTGCAGCTTGAACGCCAGTTCGCCGTCGAAGGTGCCGCCGGAGGGCAGGGTTTCAAGCATGGCTTCGAGGATGCCCATGCCATGCTCGATGGTCTCGAAGAAGCGCGCCTCCTCCTGCCGCAGAATATCGATGATCCGATCCTGCGCCCTGATCAGTTCGGGGTAGGCTTCGCCCATCGCCGCCGCGAGGTCCGGCACGATGCGATGGAAGAAGGCGGTGCGCGCGCCGAGCTTGTAGCCGTGGCGGATGGCGCGGCGGACGATGCGGCGCAGCACGTAGCCGCGGCCCTCGTTGCCGGGGATGACGCCGTCGACGATGAGGAAGGCACAGGCGCGGATGTGGTCGGCGATGACCTTGAGCGAGTTGTTCGTCAGGTCGTAAATCGGTTTGGGCTCAGCTTTCACCTCTTTATGCCCTTCAGGGTGCTCTCCCTCGGGGAGAGGGTTGGGGTGAGGGAGTTCGCGCGCAGCGGCCTTGATCAGTGCCTGGAACAGGTCGATGTCGTAGTTGGAATGCACGTGCTGCATGACCGCAGAGATGCGCTCCAGTCCCATGCCGGTGTCGACCGAAGGCTTGGGCAGGAGGTGCATGGTGCCGGCCTCGTCGCGGTTGAACTGCATGAACACGATGTTCCAGATCTCGATGTAGCGGTCGCCGTCCTCGTCGGGTGAGCCGGGCGGGCCGCCCCAGATTTCGGGACCGTGGTCGTAGAAAATCTCGGTGCAGGGGCCGCAGGGACCGGTGTCGCCCATTGCCCAGAAATTGTCGGACGCATAGCGCGCGCCCTTGTTGTCACCAATTCTGACGATGCGATCCATCGGCACGCCGATGTCGTGGTGCCAGATATCGTAGGCTTCGTCGTCGTCAAGGTAGACCGTGACCCACAGCTTGTCGGCCGGCAGTTGCAGCACGTCGGTGAGGAACTCCCATGCATACCGGATCGCCTCGCGCTTGAAATAATCGCCAAAGCTGAAATTGCCCAGCATCTCGAAAAAGGTGTGGTGGCGCGCGGTGTAGCCGACATTTTCCAGATCGTTGTGCTTGCCGCCGGCGCGCACGCAGCGCTGCGACGATACGGCGCGGGTGTAGGCGCGCTTGTCCTGGCCGGTGAAGACGTCCTTGAACTGCACCATGCCGGCGTTGGTGAATAGCAGGGTGGGATCGTTGCCCGGCACCAGGGAACTGGAGGGAACGATGGTGTGGCCCTTGGAGGCGAAGAAGTCGAGGAAGCTCTGGCGGATGGCGCTGCTTTTCATTTTTAAAGGAATAGGCCTGAACAACGGACAATGACAATCAGGCATTGTATCCGCTAAAGTTCTGCCCTTGACAGGCTGCATGGGTGAGGGATATGGACGACCAGGCGGTCGTCGCGGCCACGCGACGGTGGATCGAACAGGCGGTGATCGGACTGGATTTGTGTCCGTTCACCCAGGCGGTCCATGTAAAGAATCAGGTGCGCTATGTGGTGAGCCGGGCGCCGCACCTCGACGGTCTGCTGGAAGATCTGGATCGGGAACTGGATTTTCTCGCCGCGGCCGATCCGGAAGAAATCGATACGACCTTACTGATCCATCCAGCCCTGCTGCCGGATTTTGCCGATTTCAACGATTTCATGCAGGTGGTCGAAGCGGCGGTGGGTGAACATGGGCTGGAAGGCGTGATCCAGATCGCCAGCTTCCATCCGGCTTTTCGATTCGAAGGCGCCGAGCCCGATGATATGGGCAACTTCACCAACCGGGCGCCGTTCCCCACCCTGCATCTGCTGCGCGAGGCGAGTATCGAGCGCGCGATCGCGGCGTTTCCCGAGACCGCAACGATATGCGAACGCAACATCGAGACGCTGCAGGCCCTGGGCCCCGCTGGATGGGCTGCTTTGTGGGCAACCCAGCCGGAGCGTTAGCTAGCTCCCGCAACCGCCGCAACAACTCCCGTTCGCGTGCGGAGACGGTTTTTCTTCGACGAGCATACCGGCTTCGGCGAGCGCCGACACCAGTTGCGCACGTGTCGTCGTTTTGTCGTCGATGTGCGCGAACAGTCGCGCCGGGGCGTCGAGAAACGATACGTCATGCACGCCGGGAATCGCCTTCAGGCTGGCGCTGGCACGCTCCGTTGCTTCGGCATTGACGGTTCCTAGGATAGTGAGGGTCTCGGTTTTCATGCGTGCGCTTTCATGGAAAAAATAAAGGAGGGGTGACTCGCCTGGCGGCAGGGTTCGTCATACCGATTGCCCTGGCTGGGACGACCAGCAATAATATACATATTGAATACTTGTTAAGCAAGGGTAAATGCCCCCATTTACAGGCCTGGGTCTTGACGCTTGCAGCGACACATACGGCGCTGGATTGCGCATCTTGCAGTAGAACGTGTGTCCGGCATCGCCCATCCCGGTGGAGGATGCCTGGGATCATCGCTCCCTTTATTTGCGCGCAAAAAAAAGCCCCCGACATGGGGGGCTTTGTCAGTAGTCTGAAAAGGGGCGTAAGCCCTTTCTTCCGTTTCCCGGGCTCAGGATACCCCGCCCCTGTAGTCGGCGATGCCAGGGTTGGATCGACCGATGCCGGTGATCCTGGGCTCGTTCAGCTTCAACCCCTTGATGACCTTCTTGTCGCGCAGGTAGGTGGCGACGACTTCCCAGATCGGCTCGCCGACGGCACCCTCGCCGACCGGCGCCCAGCCGGCAACCTTGTAGGTCTTTCCGGCATCGACCGGCTTGCCCTTGATGGTCATGTTGCTGATCCGCTTGCCAATGGTCTGGTTCGGGCTGACGGTGTATTCGATTCCCCCCACGCGCACCATGTCTCCCCCCTGCTGATAGTAGGGATCGGCGTTGAACAGGTTGTCGCAGACGTCCTCCATGATGGTCTTGATCGTTTCGCCCGTCATGTTGGTCAGCGTGGTCTGCGGATAGGTGATCGCGGTCTGGTCCATCAGGCGTTCCATGGTGATGGCGTCGCCCGGCAGCAGCGTGGTGCCCCAGCGGAAGCCGGGCGAGAAGGCGGCATCCGCGCCTTTGACTTCCATCAGCGCGTCGACCAGCAATTGGTCCCAGGTGCCGTTGAAGTTGCCGCGGCGGTAGAGGAAGTCGTCGGTGACGGCGAGTTTCTCGCTGAGCTTGTCTTCGTAGGGCGCACGCACTTTCCTGATCAGCGCGTCCATCGCCGGGTCGGCCGGCAAGAGGTTGGAGAACACCGGCAGCAGGCGGTATTTGTAGCTTTGAATCTTGCCGCCGCGCACATCGAAGTCCATGACGCCGAGGAACTTGCTGTTGGAGCCGGCATTGGTCACCAGGGTGATGCCCCTGGCGTTCTTGACCTTGACCGGCAGCGGCACGCCGTCGTGCGTATGGCCGCCGAAAATGGCATCGATGCCGGTGACGCGGCTGGCCATCTTGAGGTCGACGTCCATGCCGTTGTGCGACAGCACCACGACGACCTGCGCGCCCTTGGCGCGTGCCTCGTCCACCCATTTCTGCATGCTGTCGTCGCGGATGCCGAAACTCCAGTCGGGCACCATATAGCGCGGGTTGGCGATCGGCGTGTAGGGGAAGGCCTGGCCGATCACGGCCACCTTGATCCCGTTCATTTCCTTCATCACATAGGGCTTGAACACCTGGTCGCCGAAGTCGTTGGTGACGATGTTCTGGGCGATGAACTCGATCCCCGCCTTCTTGAAATCCTTGTTGACGATTTCCACCATGCGGTCTGCGCCAAAGGTCGCTTCCCAGTGTGACGTCATGATATCCACGCCCAGCGCGATCCCTGCGTCGACCATGTCCTGCGCATCGGTCCACAACGACGTGGCGGAGCCTTGCCAGGTGTCGCCACCATCGAGCAGCAACGCGCCGGGGCGTTGCGCGCGCAGCTTGTCGATCAGGGTCTTCAGGTGGGCGAAGCCGCCAACCTTGCCGTAGACCCTGGCGGCTTCGGTGAAGTCGAGGTAGGTGAATGCGTAGGCTTCGGCGCTGCCGGGCTTGATGCCAAAGTGTTTCAGCAGGCTCTGACCGACCAGGTGGGGCGGCTTGCCGAGCGCGGTGCCGACGCCAAGGTTGACGTTGGGTTCGCGGAACCAGATGGGCAGCAGTTGGGCGTGACAGTCGGTGAAATGCAGCAGCGAGACGTTTCCGTGGCGCGGCACGTCGTAGAAATTGGCGGGCAATTTGCCGCCCGCCAGGACGGATTTGCTGTCCAGTGCCATGCCGGACGCGGCGGCGACAGCGAGCATTTGCAGAAACTCGCGGCGGTTCATGTGCATGGAATTTTCCTCAGAAGTGGTCGGGAAGGGTGCGGCTATTGTCGGGTGACGATCCCTTCCCGTAAATAGTAGCTCCCGCTCATATCCACCAGATGAGCAGCGCATCGTGCCAAAAAATGAAAAAGCCCGGCTATCCGGGCTTTTTCATTGCGGTTGAGACCGTTTATTTACGGAACACCGATGCCTTCATCGGCAGGCCGTTCGACATGGCGGAGTGGAAATACTCCAGATTGTTCATGGCGGCGCTGTCTTCGGCGGGCGGCACGGCACGCACCTGCTTGAAACAACCCGTATAGCGGTTCTGCAGCGTCACCAGCGTGTCGCCGCCACGAAATACCGGCCAGTGCACGGCCTGGCCGACAACCGGGGAGATCAGTTCGGAACGCAGATGATTGCCGGCATTCTGTACGTGACAACTGGCGCAGGCGAAGTTGAGCTGGCCCCTGCGACTGAAGAAGGTTCTCTTGCCGTCCTCATACGCGGCCACGGCCTTGGGGCCCTGAACCTTGATGTTCATGATCATGCCGTCGGACAGCGTCCGCATATAGGAACCGAGCAGGCCGATCGTCTTCGGGTCGCTGATCTTGAAGGGTGCTTCGCCATTCGCCACGCGGCAGTCGTTGACGACGTCTTCCAGCGTCACGACCTTGCCCTTGGCTTCGTCGAACATGGGATAGTTGCCGGCGATCTGCTTGCCGCCATTGGGCAGGCAATCCGCATAGGTTTTACCGTTCTTGAAGGGCGTTTCCCACATCTTGCGACCGGCTTCGACCTGCGAGTCGAAAGGAGGAAATTCCATGATGGCGTCGTACTGCGCCTTGCTGTCGGGGTCCAGAGCCAGCGCGCCGTAGACATAATCCTCAAGCTTGACGTTGGGGAATTTGCTTGCGTAGAACTTGATGAGATCCTGCTTGTCCTGCTCGGGCGTGGCGTATGCCGTGGCGACCCCCAGGACCATGCCCAAACCTGCCATCCCTGTCAGCAGTTTCATGATGATTTTTTGTTTCATGCCGTCCTCCAGAAACCTGATGATTTGAAGCGTGGGCGGGGCCCGAGGCCCCGCTCGTGCATGGCCGATTTAGCCGATGATGGCTTCGGCGCTGTTCTTGTCACCTTTGTTATCGGTCCAGTTGACGACGACCTTGTCGCCTTTTTTCGGCCCCTTGACCCTGAATCCCAGGTAGGGATTCTTGGAGATGCCGCCGGACAAGCCCGCATCGAGCACTTGCGCGCCGTTGACGGTGGCCGTCACGTCGGTGATGTAGTGCGCAGGGACCAGTTGCCCGGTCTTGGCATCTTTGCGCAGGCCGGTTTCCATCGGGTGGTTCATCAACACTTTGACATCGGCAACATCGCCAGCCATCGTGGCGCGGATACGCATCGGTTCAGCCATTTGGCTTTCCTTTCCTGAAAATGGTTGTCCCCTGTGACGGGGGGTTCAATTCGATCGACCGGGTGGGGCTGTGAATCAGCCGCCGCAACCGCCGATGGTGACCTTGACTTCCTTGGCGGCCGTATAGGCTTTGCCGCCGGCCATCACGACGGCCCGAACCAGTGAGGTTTGTCCCATCTTGATGCGGGTCGAGATATACGCCTCGGCGCCGCCCATCAGACCGAAGTCGGCCACCAGGGGGGTTGCATTCTTTTCGGCCAGGATGGCAATGGCGGTGGTGCCGGGGATTCCGCTGGTCACTTCCACCGGCACCACGGCGCCGTTTTCGGCGATGTCCGGTGCCTTGATGGTGATGTCCTTGGAATCGGCCGGAGCGCTGACGCTCATGTTTTTCAGTGCGTCGCCGACATTCTTGGCCTCGAAGGCGCTACGCGGGACGCCCGCCAGGGCCTGGGTGGGCTTCAGCAGGCCGGCAGCCACGGCCATGGCCACGGTGCCAGCGCCAGCGGCGCCTTTCAGTACGTTTCTACGAAGTGCATTCATTTGGGCATATCTCCTGATTGAACAATGCAACGGGTAATTACAGACCGTATACGAAATCGGTCACCTTATCGATTTCAGCTTCCGTCAGCACCCCGTGCTTGCCGAACGGGATCATGCTGCTGGAAGGATTGGCGACGGTCGCATCCCAGATCTGGGCGCGCAGCTTGGCCTTGTCGGGATAGCGTGCGCTCATGGCGATCAGAGGAGGGCCGTACGTGCCGGGGGATTCCGCATCAGGCACCGTGGGCATGGCATGACAGGCCAGGCAATTGCCTTTTGTCTTGTCGAACGCAAGCTGCTTGCCGGTGAGATCCTTGGCGGGTTCGGCGGCGAGCGCGCTGCCCGCCAGCGTGATGGCGCCCAACGCGCATGCCGTGAATAGCTGATGCAACTTTCGCATGGTCATCCTCCTCGTTTTTACTTGATGGTGAAAGCGTCTGCCGTCTGGATGTGCCGTGCAGTGAACGCTATCCAGTTAATGGATGAGCCGAAGCATAGTGGAATTGCTTTTTGTCATGCAAGACCAAGCGGGATTTTTTACAGCCAGACGGCGGGGTAAATTCCTACCAGCGCCGCCCAATAAGGGTTTCTGCTGCGGAAGCCTATTTTTTGCGCTGCGATTTTTCGGCTTCCTGCCATTCGCGCCGCCGCGCTTCGGCTGCGGACATTTCATGGAAACTGCCGTCGCCGGCCTTGAGGCCCAGATTGATTTGTTCGATGGCGGCGACCAGATTGCCGCTCAATGCGTCGGCCTCGGCCTGGGCGCTATGACTCAGCAGGCGCTGACCGAGTTGAGCGTGGGTTTGGGCGGCGAGCCGCCACAGGCGGCGGTCGAGCGGATACAGCGCCAGTTGTTTTTCGACCAGCGTCAGGGCGTCGCGGCTTTGCCCTGCGGTCAGCAGGACATTGAGGTAGCCATACTGCAAGGGGCGGTAGCCGGGGTAGGCTTCGCTGGCTGCCCGGTAGCGCTGCACGGCAAGTTTCTGGTTGCCGCCGACGAGCGCTGTATAGGCGGCCAGTTGCAGAATCATGGGGTCGGCATTCCTGCCGGAGGGCAGTTTCTGCACTTCGGCCTCGGCCTCGCCGAACTGGCGGGCGCGCAGCAGCGCGGCGACCAGACTGTAGCGGGCGGCCATTTCGTTGCTGTAACGCTTGTCTTTCAGCGTGTTGCGTGCGGCGAGCACGGCGTCGTCCGGAGTGCCCTCCCGGGCGCGCAGGCGGGCACGCACCAGCTTGAAGTCGAGACTGTCCTGGACCTGGTGATACTGCGCCGATTCGCTGCGCGCTTCCATGTCGGCGATGCGGTCGCTGGTGAGCGGGTGGGTGCGCAGATAGGCCGGGGCGCTCGTATCGTAGAACCGATTGGCGCGTTGCAGCCGTTCGAAGAATTCACTCATGGCATGCGGGTCGAAGCCGGCCCGGGTCAGCGTGTCATAACCCAGACGGTCGGCTTCGCGTTCGTAGTCGCGGCTGTAATTGAGCTGGTTCTGGATCGAATAGGCCTGGGTGGAAGCGATGGCCGCGCTCGCCACATTGGGATTGGAACGCGAGGCCAGCAGCGCCAGCGCCAGCGCGGCCATGGTGGGCCAGTAGCTCTGGCTTTGCGCGGCCACCATGCGGGCGAGGTGATTCTGGGTGACGTGGGCGATTTCGTGCGCGATCACGCTCGCCAGTTCGGATTCGCTTTGCGCCGCGAGCAGCAGGCCGGTATGGACGCCGATGTTGCCGCCCGGCATGGCGAAGGCATTGATGGTGGGGTCGTCGACCACGAAGAAATTGAAGGTCCGCTGATTGCGTGCGCTGGCCGAAACCAGCTTGTAGCCGAGCTGGTTCAGGTAGTTCTCGATTTCCGGATCGTCCAGATAGCGCGGGTCGGCATAGACGTCGCGCATGATGGTGCGTCCCAGCGCCTGTTCTTCCTGGTCGGAGAAATACTGCCGTGACACTTCACCCAGGTCGGGCAGGTCGGCAGCCAGCACGGGCTGAATGGCCAGAATCAGGGCAAGCAGGGTTCTCAGCATGGGTGGGTGGATCGCGAACGGATGACGGAGAGCGGAAACATTTGGATTAGGATGCACGGATTGTTGACTAGGTTCCTGAATATGAGCGAGTTCACCCATTTCGATGAACGTGGCCGGGCCGTGATGGTCGACGTGGCGGACAAGGACGATACCCGCCGCATCGCGGTGGCGAGTGGGCGCATCCGCATGTTACCCGATACCCTGACCCGCATTCTGGGCGGCCAGGCGGCCAAGGGCGACGTGCTCGGCATCGCCCGCATCGCCGCGATCCAGGCGACCAAGCGTACCGCCGAACTGATTCCGCTCTGCCACCCGATCGCCTTGACCCGGGTAGGCGTCGAATTCAGCCATGACGTCGGGGAATCGTGGGTTGCCTGCGAGGTGACAGCCGAAACCGTCGGCAAGACCGGGGTTGAAATGGAGGCGCTGACCGGCGTCAGCGTGGCGCTGCTGACGATCTACGACATGTGCAAGGCGGTCGATCGCGGTATGCGCATGACGGACATCCGGCTGCTGGAAAAACAGGGCGGCCGTTCCGGTCACTGGCAGGCGGAACGCCACGCTTAGTCATATCGTCATCTTGCAGGATCTGGCGATCACGGCAGGATGGCGTCTGGATCCTTTGGGCATGCGCATGCGAATTTTCAGTTTTTTTCTGTCGGGGCTGTGGCTGTGTGCGCTTGCGGCGCATGCCGGCATGCCGGAGTATCAGACTTTTCCGGCTGACGGCCAACGCCTGCTGCTTTGGGTGGCATCCGGGCAGGGGCGCAGCGATGCCGAGCTTGTCGCCGCGCGGAATCTCGCCAGGCAGGGCGTGGAGGTCTGGTCGCTCGATCCGACCAGCGCGTATTTTCTGCCTCCGGTCGCAAGCAGCATGGATGCCCTGCCGGTCGAGGATTTGGCCGCATGGTTCGGCGCCGCCCAGGAAACCGGCAAACGGGTGGCGGTGTTCGCCGTGGCGCGTGCGGCCGTGCCGGTCCTGCGGGCCGCCGCTTTGCTGCAACCCGGGCCGCGCAGTCGGCTCTGCGTCGTGTTGATGCACCCGAATCTCTATACGGTGACCACGCCTCTGGACGAGCCGGACTATCTCGATCCGGGCGATTTGAGCGGCCTGCGCGTGCGCGTGCTGCAGCCGCGTCGTTCGGCGGCGACGCCCTGGCTGCCGGGTTTGCTGGAGCGTCTGTCGCAACATGGCGCGATCGTGAGCGACGCGCTCCTGGAGAACCTGCGCGAAGACTATTGGATGCGCGAAACGCCGACTGATTTTGAAATGGCCGCAGGCCGACATATGGATGGCATGCTGCTGCACCAACTGGATAGATGGGGATGCAAGTGAGACACGTATTGGCAGTCCTGTTTGTTGGCCTGTGCTGGATCAGCAGTGCGAAAGCCGCGGGCTTCGAGACACGTGCCGCCCTGCCGGCCCCTGAGTTAAAGGCGCACGACCTGTCAGGCGCGACAAGAACCCTGGCCGACTACCGGGGCAAGGTGGTGCTGCTCAACTTCTGGGCGACCTGGTGTCCTCCCTGCCTGCGCGAAATGCCGTCGCTGGAGCGCTTGCGGATCCGGATGGCGGGACAGGCGCTGGAGATCGTCGCGATTTCCAGCGCGGAAACGCCGGAGGAGGTGAAGGCCTATCTGTCGAAAATGAAACTGGGCTTTCCTATCCTGCTCGACAGCGACAGCAGCAATACCCGACGCTGGAAAGTGTTCGCGCTGCCCACCACGTTTGTGCTGGATGCCGAAGGGCGTATCCGTCATGTATTGACCGGGCCGACGGAATGGGACGAGGGCGAAGCGCTGGCCGTGATTGACGGGATGCTGGCAGATCGGCCGGGCCATGCGAATAAAAAGAAATAAAGATTTATAAATCTTTAATAAACAAGGGCTTTTTGTTGGACGGGTTTATGGGGCTATCAGCCGTTTTGCTTGCCATCCAGCAGGTATGACGTGCAGAATGACGATATATTAGTAATATTTAATATATAACCGTCACCCGCAGCATTCAGTGCCGAGGCACTGGCGCTGTCTTCAGTCGTCACCTAGAGTTGCATCCGGGCAGGGCAATGCGGCGCCTGAAAACAAGGGGCCGGCGGAGATCATTTTTGAATCCAGGGACCGCATGAACGCCAAGATCAAACTCGAACATCACGACGCGCAGGAAATCCGGTACACCACCTGCTACATGTGTGCCTGCCGCTGCGGCATCAAGGTCACGCTGGAGGACAACAAGGTCCGCTTCATCCAGGGCAACCGCAACCATCCCACCAACCAGGGCGTGCTGTGCGCCAAGGGCTCGGCCGGGATCATGAAACAGTATTCCACCGCCAAGCTGACCCAGCCGCTGATGCGCAAGCCGGGCACCGAGCGCGGCGAGGGCATTTACGAGGCGATTTCCTGGGACCAGGCGCTCGACACCTTGACCGACCGCCTGGAAGAGATCCGCGCGACCGACCCCTCCAAACTGGGCTATTTTACCGGACGCGACCAGATGCAGGCGCTGACCGGCCTGTGGGCGCAGCAGTTCGGCACCCCCAACTGGTCGGCACACGGCGGCTTCTGCTCGGTCAACATGGCGGCGGCCGGCCTGTATTCCATCGGCTTCTCGTTCTGGGAGTTCGGTGCGCCCGACTGGGATTACGCCAAGTACTTCATCATGTGGGGCGTGGCGGAAGACCACTCGTCCAACCCGATCAAGATCGGACTGGAAAAGTTGAAGCGCCGCGGCGGCAAGTTCGTCACCGTCAATCCGGTGCGTACCGGCTATTCGGCCATTGCCGACGAATGGCTGCCGATCAAGCCCGGCATGGACGGTCTGCTCGCCATGTCGATGGTGCACGTGCTGCTGAAGCACGAAAAATTCGACTACGAATTCCTGGTGCGTTACACCAACGCCTCCTGGCTGGTGGTGCAGACGCCTGGACAACTGGGCGACGGCCTGTTCCTGCGCGGCGAGAACGACCATCCCCTGGTCTGGGATATCGACAAGGAAGCCTTCCGCAACGGCCTCGACGGCGACATCGCCCCGGCGCTGTTCGGCGAGTATGTCGCGCCCGACGGACGTCGTGTCAAGACCGTGATGTCGATCATGGTCGAGCGCTATCTCGACGAGCGCTATGCGCCGGAGAACGTCGCGCTGGAATGCGGCCTGCCGGCCGAGGCCATCGAACGCATCGCGCTGGAAATGGCGCACGTGGCATTCAAAGAGACCGTCGAGCTGCCCATCGAGTGGACCGACGTGTGGGGCCGCAAGCATGACAAGGTCGTCGGCCGCCCGGTCGCCATGTACGCGATGCGCGGCATCGCTGCCCACTCCAACGGCTTCCATTCCTGCCGCGCCATTCACATGATCCAGATGCTGCTGGGCGCGCTCGACGCGCCGGGTAATTTCCGCGCCCGCGCGCCGTACCCGAAGCCGATCCCGCCGCACCAGCTGCCGGAAAACAACATCGACGTCATCAACGCGCCGAACACGCCGCTGTCGCGTCCGCCGCTCGGCTTCCCGACGCGGCCGGAAGACCTGGTGATCGACGAGTTCGGCAACCCGCTGCGCATCGACAAGGCCTATTCGTGGGAAGTGCCGATCGCCTCGCACGGCCTGATGCACATGGTCATCACCAACGCGACCAACCACGATCCCTACGCGCTCGACACGCTGATCCTGTTCATGGCCAACATGGCGTGGAACTCGACCATGAACACGGCTAACATCCAGGACATGCTGCGCGCGAAGGATCCGGAAGAGCCGGGCCAGTACAAGATTCCGTTCCTGGTGGTGATCGACGCCTTCCACTCGGAAATGACCAACTTCGCCGACCTGATCCTGCCGGACACCACGTATCTGGAGCGGCACGACTGTATTTCACTGCTCGACCGGCCGATTTCCGAGCCGGATGCGGCGGCCGATGCGATCCGCTATCCGCTGGTCAAACCCGACCGCGACGTGCGCCCGTGGCAGGAGGTGATGGTCGAACTGGCGGGGCGGCTGAAATTCCCGGCCTTCACCAGGCCGGACGGCACGCGCAAGTTCAGGGACTACCCGGACTTCATCGTCAATTTCGAGCGTTCACCGGGGGTGGGCTTCCTCGCCGGCTGGCGCGGCAAGGACGGCAGCCAGTCGTTGAAGGGCGAGCCGAACCCCAACCAGTGGCAGAAGTACATCGAAAACCAGAGCTTCTTCGCGCATCACTGGCCCGACAACCAGAAGTACATGCGCTACGCCAACAAGGATTATCTCGACGTGGCGGCGGACGCCGGCTTCGTCGGCAAGGTCGAGCCCATCATCATGCAGTTCTATTCCGAGCCGCTGCAGAAATTCCGCCTCGCCGGGCAGGGCCTGTACGACGGCCCGCAGCCCACCAACCAGGTCGACCGCGAGCGCCTGATGAAGTACTTCGACCCGCTGCCGATGTGGTACGAACCGCTCGAACAGCAGCGCGTCGACAAGGAGGAGTATCCCTTCTTCGCGCTGACCCAGCGCCCCATGTTCATGTACCACTCGTGGGATTCGCAGAACGTGTGGCTGCGTCAGATCATGGCGCAGAACTACCTGTACATGAACGCGCGCCGCGCGGCCGAAATGGGCATCCAGGACTTCGACTGGATCTGGGTCGAGTCGCACAACGGCAAAATCCGCTGCCAGGTCAAGACCATGGAAGGCACCCAGGAAGACACCATCTGGACCTGGAACGCGATCGGCAAGCAGAAGGGCGCCTGGGGTCTGAAGGAGAACGCGTCGGAGGCGACCAGGGGCTTCCTGCTCAACCACCTGATCTCGGAATTGCTGCCGGAAAAAGCCGGCGAGCGACGCGTGACCAACTCCGACCCGGTGACCGGCCAGGCGGCATGGTTCGATCTGCGCGTAAAAATCTGGAAGGCGGCGCCGGGCGAGACCGGTGCGTGGCCGCAGCTCGACGTGCTCAAGCCCTACCCGGGCGACGAGCGCTACGAGCGCCCCGACGTGCTGCGCTACGACGCGCGTAGTCACGAAAAGAACTGAACCAGGCGGCCCCTGAATCAATAAAGCGAGCACAACATGAGACTTGGACTGGTCATCGATCTTGACGTATGCGTGGGCTGCCATGCCTGCGCCATCGCCTGCAAGGAATGGAACGCCTCCGGCACCATCGGCCCGTTGTCCGACTACCAGCCCTACGGCGCCGAGCCGTCGGGCGTGTGGTTCAACCGGATCCGCCATTATGAAATGGATGAGTATCCCAACAACAAGACGATCAATTTTCCGATGTCGTGCATGCATTGCGAGGATGCCGACTGCGTCACCGTGTGCCCGACCGGCGCCTCGTACAAGCGCGCCGAAGACGGCATCGTGCTGATCGACCAGGACAAGTGCATGGGCTGCAACTACTGCTCGTGGGCGTGTCCCTACGGCGCACGCGAGCTCGACCGTTCCAGCGGCACGATGAAGAAATGCACCCTGTGCATCGACCGCATCTACGACCAGGCACTGCCGGTCGAAGAGCGTCAACCCGCGTGCGTGTTGACCTGTCCGGCGCACGCCCGCATGTTCGGCGACTTCGACGATCCCGATTCGGCGGTGTCGCGCACCGTGCGCGAGCGCGGCGGTTTCCCGCTGATGCCCGAACTCAACTACAACCCGACCAACACCTATCTGCCGCCGCGGCGCAAGCCGGTGATTCCGGTTGACACCAGGCCCCGTGGCGGACTGAAGGAAAGCATCAAGCAGTTCGCCAATAAACTGGTGCGGCGCTGAGCCGCGCCTGCTGAATACATTGCGCCAGGAAAATCCATGCATCCCGCTTTCTCAGTCATCTTCTTCACCGTGGCATCGGGCGCCGGCTTCGGCCTGTTCTCGCTGCTGTTCATTGCCGACACGTTCAAGCTCGGTGGCGGTTTCAGCGATCAACAACTCGTCATCGGCGGGCTCGTTGCATTGGGGCTGATCGCGTTCGGCCTGCTGTCGTCCACCTTCCACCTCGCCAACCCGAAAAACGCCTGGCGCGCGTTCAGCCGCTTCCGCACTTCGTGGCTGTCGCGCGAGGGCGTGTTTGCCGTGGTGTTCATGCCGCTGGCGCTGATTTACCTGGTCTGCATCTGGTTCGACGCACCGCTGTGGCTGCGTGAAACCTTCGGCTTCCTGTCGGCGGTGCTGGCCTGGATCACGGTGTTCTCAACCGGCATGATCTACGCCTGCCTGAAAACCATCCGTCAGTGGAACACCCCGCTGGTGCCGGCCAATTATCTGGCGCTGGGCTATGCCAGCGGCAGTCTGCTGCTGCTGCTGGGCGCAGTCGTTGCGGGACTCGATCCCGCACCGTTCATTGCCATGGCGGCGCTGATTGTTTCGATCGCTGCAGTGCTGAAGGCAATCTATTACTTCTGGATACGCAGCACGGGTCTCACGCCCACCATCAATACCGCCACGGGCTTCACCCGCGCCAAAGTCAAGCTGCTCGATACCGGGCACACGCATGGCACCTTCCTGACCCAGGAATTCGGCTTCCAGATCGCGCGCCGCAGCGCAGGCCTGCTCAAGATCGTGGTATTCGGACTGGGGTTCGTGCTGCCCGGCCTGATGCTGGTGTGGATCTTCAACGAGCAGGGCGGGCAGACGGCTGCCGCCGTCGCGGCCTTGGCGGGGATCGTGGGGGCGGCCATCGAGCGCTGGCTGTTTTTCGCCGAGGCGCGCCACGTCGTGAATCTGTATCACGGTGCGCAACGTTGCTGAGAACGACGGCGGGCGGACGCTTGGCGTGCGGCTCGCTTCGATGTATATTAGAAAACTCTTATTTTAATGCTGCAGGAGTATGAGCCTCATGTTCGGACTGTCAGGATTCAAGGAAGTCGATCCCGCGTACGTCGCCGACATTGCGGCCAAGGGCGCGCATCTGATCGACGTGCGTACCGAAGCGGAAGTCGCGCGCGGGGTGATCGATGGCGCCATCCATATTCCGTTGCATCTGCTTCCATTACGTGTCGCAGATATTCCTTCGGACAAGCCGGTTGTGATCTACTGTCGTTCGGGTGCCCGTTCCGCCCAGGCCTGTGCGTTCATGGCATCGAGGGGGCATGGCAACATGCACAATCTGGCGGGCGGTATCGTGGCGTGGGCCCGCTCGGGCAACGCGTTGAGCCTGCCCTGCTGACCGGGTTCGCGGGGCGAAGGACTGGATTTTCCCATGGCGCAGAATTTCGGTTGCAATAGGGAAATTTCTGGTTTAAGGTACCGGAGCGTTTTTTAGTACATGCCAATTTATTAATGGATTTATGGATTTACTGTTAGGAGAACAGCATGAATTTTGATAAAGAACTCGACGCACGCGGCCTGAACTGCCCGCTGCCCATCCTGCGTGCCAAAAAAGCCCTGGCTGACGTTGCCAGCGGACAGGTACTGAAAATCCTGTCGACCGACCCGGGTTCGGTCAAGGATTTCGCGGCCTTCGCCAAGCAGACCGGGAATGAGCTCCTGTCTACTGCCGAGGCGGGTGGCGAGTTCACCTTCTTCATGAAGAAAAAATAATCAGGGAAACCAACCGGTGTCGCCAGGTTCCAAAGAAGAACACGCGGCGCTGTTTTTTTAACGAAACAGGAGAGAGAGCATGGATACCAAAAAAATGGCCATCATCGCCACCAAGGGCACCCTGGACTGGGCTTACCCCCCGTTCATTCTGGCGTCGACGGCCGCGGCATTAGGTTACGAAACGCAGATTTTCTTCACCTTCTACGGTCTCCAGCTCGTCCGCAAGGATACGTCCGGCCTGAAAGTGAGTCCGCTGGGCAATCCCGGCATGCCGATGAAGATGCCCTTTGGCCCGAAATGGTTCAAGAGCATCAACTGGAACATGCCCAACGCCATCCAGTCGCTCATTCCCGGTTATGAAAACGTGGCAACGGCCCTGATGAAGCAGACCATCGCCAACAACGGCGTGGCCACCATCCCCGACCTGCGCGAACTGTGCCAGGAAGCCGAAGTCAAGTTCATTGCCTGCCAGATGACCGTCGAACTGTTCGGTTTCAATCATTCCGACTTCATCGACGGCATCGAATACGGTGGCGCCGCGACGTTCTTCGAATTTGCGGGCGAGACCGATATCTGCCTGTTTATTTAAGTTAAAACGTTCGAAACAGTATTTCTGAATGAAAGAGCCGAGTTCCCTCGGCTCTTTTTTTATGTATCTTTTGTACCACATTTGACACATTTTTGTTCAGTCGCCTGTAGCGGTTGGCTTGTCTGGGCCCCTGCGCGCGCGTAGCCTTCCGGTAGAGGCTGGCTATATCAATAGACGGATTCCACAAAAAATTTGCTCACAGGAGGCAACAATGAAGTTCACCCGCGTATTCGCATTCATGGCGCTGGCCGGTCTGGCCGGCAGCGCCTTCGCCACCGACGGTTACTTCTCGCACGGCTACGGCATGAAGGCCAAGGGCATGGGCGGCGCCGCCACGGCCTCGTCCGACGATGCCTTCTTCGGTGCCAACAACCCCGCGGCGGCCGCCTTTGCGGGTAACCGCCTCGATCTGGGCGCCGACCTGTTCAGCCCGCGGCGCGAAGCCAGCCGCACCGGACTGGGTCCTTTGGATGCTTCGGTCGACAGTGACTCCAAGTACTTCCTGATCCCGGAGTTCGGCTACAACCATATGCTCAACCCCGACGTAGCGCTGGGCGTGACGGTGTATGGCAATGGCGGTATGAATTCGAACTATCCCGGCGGGCAGATCAACTGCGGTACTGGAGCGGCTAACCTGCTCTGTGGTTCGGGCAAGTTGGGCGTTGACCTGATGCAGTTGATTGTGGCCCCGACAGCCGCCTACAAACTTGCTCCAAACCACTCGATCGGTATTTCCCCATTGATCGGCTATCAGCGTTTCAAGGCAAATGGCCTCCAGGCTTTCCAGATGACGCCGGGAGTGTCTTCTGACCCAGTCAACGTTACCAACCGCGGTTATGACGACTCCTTCGGCTACGGCGTGCGCATCGGTTACATGGGCAAGATTGCTCCGACTGTAACCATCGGCGCGGCTTACGCATCGAAGATGCAGTTCGACGAGTTTTCCAAGTACAAGGGACTGTTTGCCGAACAGGGCGGATTTGACATTCCCGAGAACTACAACCTCGGCGTGGCTTGGCAGGCGACCCCTGCGATCCAGCTCGCGGTGGACTATCAGCGCATCAACTATTCCGGCGTGAACTCCATTGGCAACCCCAGCACCAACATGGCGCAGTTGGGTGCCGATAATGGCCCGGGCTTTGGCTGGCAGGATGTGGATGTGTGGAAACTGGGCGTCCAGTATAAGTACAGTCAGAAACTGACACTACGTGCGGGTTATAATCATACCGACAATCCGATTGCGTCACGTGACGTGACGTTCAACATTCTGGCTCCGGGCGTGGTGAAGGATCACGCCACGCTGGGCTTTACCTATACGACGGCGTCGGGTAACGAGTGGACCATGGCCTATATGCATGCCTTCAAGAACGATGTGACGGGAACCTCGATTCTTCCGGCATTCAGCGGAAATCCTCCGTCCGGAACAGAGAAAATCGAGATGTACCAGAACTCGCTGGGCATCCAGTACAGCTGGAAGATGTAAGTTTCAGCCGCAGTCGGGCTGATCGAGGCCGGGGTTTCGACCCCGGTTTTTTTTTATTCAGATTTGACGGATAGTGCCTGCTGGAATACCTTGCGGCAACAAAAAAGCACAAAAAAGCGCGGCCGGAACCGCGCTTTTTTGTTGCCCGATACTGGAATCAGCTCAGTCGTGCATGCTGTGATTCAAGCTTCTGCAGCATGGCGGCGAAATCGGCCAGCCGCGCCTGCTCCTGCTGTACCACGGTGGCGGGGGCGCGGTCGACGAAGCTGGGGTTGGCAAGCTTGCCTTCCGCCTTCTTGATCTCGCCCTGGATGCGGGCGATTTCCTTGGCCAGGCGTGCGCGTTCGGCGTCCTTGTCGATTTCCACCACCAGCATCAGCCGCATGTCGCCGACCAGGGCAACCGGGGCGTCGGCGTCTGCAAGCGTTGCGACGGCGCTGACTTCGGAGAGCCTGCCGAGCGCGGCGATGTACGGCGCCAATGCGCCGACCACGGCGGCGTCGCCCTCGATCACCAGCGGCACGCGCTGCGCCGGCGACAGGCTCATCTCGCCGCGCAGGGTGCGGCAGGCGTTCACCAGTTCCTTCAGCAACTGGATGCGGGCGACGCTGTCCGGGTGGCGCTGCGCTGCGTCGGCCAGCGGATACGGCGCCAGCATGATGCTGTCGCCACCCACCCCGGCGAGCGGGGCGACCTTCTGCCACAGTTCCTCGGTGATGAAGGGGATGATCGGGTGAGCGAGGCGCAGCGTGGTTTCGAGCACGGTAGCGAGCGTCCTGCGGGTGGCGCGCTGCTGCTCCGGCGTACCCTGAAGGGCATGAATGCCATGGTTCAGCTGCACCTTGGCAAGCTCCAGATACCAGTCGCAGTATTCGTCCCACACGAACTCGTAGACCGCGCGCGCAGCCTGGTCGAAGCGATAGGCGGCGAAGGCTTCGTGGACTTCGCTGATGGCCTGCTGCAGGCGCGAAACGATCCATTTGTCCGCATCCGAGAAGTCCATCGGCTGGCTCGCATCCTGCCCACAGTCGTGGCCTTCCAGGTTCATCAGCGCGAAGCGGGTGGCGTTCCACAGTTTGTTGCAGAAGTTGCGGTAGCCCTCGGCGCGCTGCAGGTCGAACTTGATGTCGCGGCCGTGCGTGGCCAGACTCGCGAAGGTGAACCTTAAAGCATCCGTCCCGTAGGCGGCGATCCCTTCCGGGAATTCGCGGCGGGTGCGTTTTTCGATGCCGGCGGCCTGCTTCGGGTTCATCAGACCCTGGGTGCGCTTGGCGACCAGGTCGTCGATGCCGATGCCGTCGATCAGATCAATCGGGTCGAGCACGTTGCCCTTCGACTTGCTCATCTTCTGGCCTTCGAAATCGCGCACGAGACCCGTCACGTACACCTCGCGGAACGGCAGCTTGCCGGTGAAGTGCAGCGACATCATCACCATGCGGGCGACCCAGAAGAAGATGATGTCGAAGCCGGTGACCAGCACCGAAGTCGGCAGGTAGCGCTCGAGCTCGGGCGTCTGCTCCGGCCAGCCCAGGGTCGAGAAAGGCCACAGTGCGCTGGAGAACCAGGTGTCGAGCACGTCGTTGTCCTGCATCAGCTCGCGACCGCCGGCCTGCTTCCTGGCTTCTTCTTCAGTATGCGCGACGTAGAAATTGCCATCGGCGTCGTACCACGCGGGGATGCGGTGGCCCCACCACAACTGGCGCGACACGCACCAGTCCTGGATGTTGTCGAGCCACTGGCGATAGGTGGTGGTCCAGTTCTCCGGCACGAACTTCAGCTCGCCGGAATCGACCGCGGCGAGGCCCTGCTTGGCGAGGCCTTCCATGCTCATGAACCACTGGTCGGTGAGCATCGGCTCGATCACCGCGTGGGTGCGGTCGCCGCGCGGGATCATCAGTGTGTGCGGCTTGGCCGACACCAGCAGGCCTTTTGCCTGGAGTGCGTCGAGCAGCTTCTGGCGCGCGTCGTAGCGGTCGAGCCCCTGGTATTCGGCGGGACAGAGGTCGTTCATTTTCGCGTCGAGCGTCAGCACGCTGATCGCCACCAGCCGGTGGCGCTGCCCCACCTGCCAGTCGTTGAAGTCGTGCGCCGGGGTGATCTTGACCACGCCGGTGCCGAATTCGCGGTCGACGTACTCATCCGCGATGACGGGGATGCTGCGCTCGGCGACGGGCAGGCGCACCTGCTTGCCGATGAGATGCCGGTAGCGTTCGTCCTCGGGGTGCACGGCAACCGCGCTGTCGCCGAGCAGGGTTTCCGGGCGCGTGGTGGCGACCGTCAAATATTCGGGGCCGTCCTTGTGCCCTTCAGGGTATTCGAGCGGATAGCTGATTTCCCAGATGAAGCCGTCTTCCTCGGTGCTCACCACTTCGAGGTCGGACACCGCGGTCTGCAGCACGGGGTCCCAGTTCACCAGCCGCTTGCCGCGATAGATGAGCCCTTCGCGGTAGAGCCGCACGAACACCTCGGTGACGGCCTTCGACAGGCCGGCATCCATAGTGAAGCGCTCGCGGCTCCAGTCGGGGCTGGTGCCGAGCCGGCGCATCTGACGGGTGATGGTCGAGCCCGAGTGCTCCTTCCACTCCCACACCTTGTCGAGGAATTTCTCGCGGCCGAGATCGTGGCGCGAGACGCCCTGCGCGTCGAGCTGGCGTTCCACAACGATTTGCGTGGCGATGCCGGCGTGGTCGGTGCCGGGCTGCCACAGCGTGTTGTCGCCCGCCATGCGGTGATAGCGGGTGAGCGCGTCCATCAGGGTGTGCTGGAAAGCGTGGCCCATGTGCAGCGTGCCGGTGACGTTGGGCGGCGGCAGCATGATGCAGTAGGCGGGCGCGTCGGGCGCGTGGCCGGCCTTGAAGTAGCCGGCGCTTTCCCACTGGGCGTACCAGCGTTTTTCAATGTCGGCCGGTTCGAAGGATTTGGCGAGTTCCATGGCGTGCGGGCAAAGCGGTGATTATCCCAAAAAATACTTGGGACACGTCCCAAAAAAAGCAGAGGGTAACGTGTGCTGTGGGGTCAGGCAGAAGGATCGCGCGGCTGCTTGAGTTTCTCGGCGACGGCGTCGCGCACGATTTCCCTGACGTTGACGTCAAGCTGGCTGAGCAGACTGGATACGGTCTGGTCGATGTTCTTGCGCAGTTCGGCGGCGACCTGTTTTTCCATGACCTCGGACAGGCGGGGCGCCAGTTCGCTCATCAACTGTTCGGCCAGCGTATCGCTCACCTTGGCAGCGGGGGCAGGCGGTTCTTCGGATGGGGGGGTGGGGGGCATGGCTGCAGCCGGGGCGGGAGAGATCGGCGCTGCGGGGGGCGTGCCGCGCCACGCCTGATGCTGGTGCGCATTCTGCCGGGCGGGAGAGATCGGCGCTGCGGGGGGCGTGCCGCGCTCGATCACCTGGGTCAGCACTGGCAGCCAGGCGGCGGGTGGGGCCGCCGGTTCCGAAGCCGGGGGCTCACCCTGGCCGCTTTCGGCGCCGCCGCGATGCTTTTTCAGCAGCGCGTCCATCTTGCTCAAGGTGTCCGATCGTTCTGGCGGGGGGCTGTCGCTCATGGGGGCCTCCTATCCGGCGGTCTGGCGCAAGTCATGCGTCTTGAGGGCGTAGCCGCGCGTCTGGTAGAAGCGGTAACGCGCGCGTCCCTGCTCGCGCCCGGCGTCGTCCTGACCGACGATTTCGATCAGGCGCTCGAAGCGGGCAAAAGCGGGCGGCTGTTCGCGGTGCAGGTTGATCATCACGTCTGCCTGGCGCAGGGCGCCGGCATCGGTGCCGATCAGCACCGGGGTCTCGCCTGCCAGCGGATCGCTGTCGCGGCAGTGCGGCACGAAGCTCAACGCGGACGCGCTCCACAACAGACGGTCGATGGCGTCGGCCATCGCCGGGTCGGGTGCGTAGATCATCACCTGCCTACCCTGGCCGTGCGCCTTGACGGCGACGCGGCGGGCGACGTCGAGCGGGTTGTCGGCAAAGGTGTAGAAGGTGATTTCGGTCACAGTCGGCGGCTTATTTCTGGGCGCGGTTCAGGAGGAAGTGCACCAGCAGCGACACCGGGCGCCCGGTCGAGCCTTTTTCGCGGCCGCCCTTGTAGGCGGTGCCGGCGATGTCGAGATGCGCCCAGTGGTATTTTTTGGCGAAGCGCGACAGGAAGCAGGCCGCGGTGATCGAACCAGCGGGGCGGCCGCCGATGTTGGCCATGTCGGCGAGGCTGCTCTTCAGCTGGTCCTGGTAGTCGTCCCACAGCGGCATGCGCCACACGCGGTCCCAGGCGTGGTCGGCGGCGTGCTCGATTTCGCGCGCGAGCGGGTCATGGTTGCTGTAGAGCGCGCTGGGATGGGCGCCGAGCGCGATCACGCAGGCGCCGGTGAGGGTGGCCAGGTCGATCACCGCGTCGGGTTCGAAGCGCTCGGCGTAGGTCAGGGCGTCGCACAGGATGAGGCGGCCTTCGGCGTCGGTGTTGAGGATCTCGATGGTCTGGCCGGACATCGAGGTGACGATGTCGCCCGGCTTGTTGGCGTTCGCATCCGGCATGTTCTCGCAGGAGGGAACGAGGCCGATCACGTTGAGCGGCAGGCCGAGTTCGCCGATGGCGCGAAAGGCGCCGAGTACCGCGCCGCCGCCGCTCATGTCGTAGTTCATCTCGTCCATTTCGGCCGGCGGCTTGAGCGAAATGCCGCCGGCGTCGAAGGTGATCGCCTTGCCGACCAGCACCACCGGTTTGTCGCCCTTGTTACCGCCCTCGTGTTTCAGCACGATGAAGCGCGGCGGCTTGTCGCTGCCCTTGCCGACCGACAGGAAGGAACCCATGCCGAGCTTGTCGCAGGCGGCATAGTCGAGAATCTCGCTGCGGAAGCCGTAGGCCTTGGCCAGCTTTTGCGCCTGGCCGGCCAGGTATTCGGGGGTGCATATATTGGACGGCGTGTTGCCCAGATCCTTGGCCAGACCGATGCCACGGGCGATCGCCAGCCCGTGCGCCAGGCCGACCTCGCCATACTTGAGTTCGCCGCGCCGCGACACGGCGAAGATCACGCGCTTGAGCGGGCGGCGCGCCTCGCTCGGCTTGCTCTTCATGTGGTCGAAGCGGTACAGCGCATCGTGGGCGCTGATCACCGCCTGTTCGACGTTCCAGGTGACGTCGCGCTTCCTGACCGGGATTTCGCTGAGGGTGATGGCGGCTTCCATCGAGCCGGTGTCGCGCAGGGTCTTCACCGCGCTGGCGATGGCGTCGCGATAGGCTTTTTCGTGGAAATCCCGTTCCTTGCCGAGGCCGACCAGCAGCACGCGGTCGGCCAGAATGTTGGGTACCTTGTGCAGCAGCAGGACGCTGCCGGGTTTGCCCTCCATGTCCCCGCCACGCAGGATGTCCGACAGATAGCCGTCGCTGGCACGATCGATGTCGATGGCCGGACCCGACAGCTTGCGGCTTTCGAACACGCCGACGACGACGCAGGCCGTGCGCTGCTTTTCGGGGGAGCCGCTTTTTATGCTAAATTCAAGTTCGATTTCCTTGTTTTCCATGTCTGTGCTCAAAATCATACAATTTGTTCCTGCGCTGCCGCCAGGCGCAGCCATTGGGCTTATCACGTCGAAATCCGGCGCGGCTGATCTGGCGATTATTGGCGCGAGCGCGGCGGAATGTCAAAAGCCCGTTCATCCCATTCACGGTTTCCGGCTTTCTTCATGCTCTATCGGCGTGCGCTGACCCGCGAAATGGCGCTCACCACCGGCGCCGTGCTGACGGTGCTGATTGCGATCGCGCTGGTCGTGCTGTTTATCCGCCTGCTCGGCGATGTGGCGCGCGGCGAGCTCGCCAACGAGGCGGTTTTTTCCTTTCTCGGCTTTTCGCTGCTGTTTTTTCTGCCGGTCTTGATGACGATCGCGTTATTTGCAGGGGTGTTGTTGCCCCTGTCGCGCATGTGGCGAGACAGCGAAATGGTGATCTGGTTCAATGCCGGCCTGTCGCTCACGCAATGGACGCGGCCGGTGCTGGCGTTTGCCGTGCCGTTCTCCCTGGTCATCCTGCTGATCACGCTGCTGCTCAATCCCTGGGCACAGACCAAGAAATATGAATATCGCCAGGATCTGCGCAGTCGCAGCGAAAGCTCGCTGATCGCGCCCGGCATATTCGCGGAGTCTTCCGCAGGCCAGCGCGTCTATTACGTCGAATCGCTGAATCCGCTGACCGGCGTCGTGCGCAACGTGTTCATGCAGTCGCGCATCGACGGCCAGCTCGGTCTGGTGGTGGCGCGCGAAGGCAGCCACACCGAGCTTCCCGACGGCTCGCGTTATCTGGTGTTCAAGGATGGGCGCCGATACGAGGGGATACCGGGGCAGCTCGATTACCGCATCGTACAGTTCGAACGCTACTGGATGCGGCTCGATCCGGTTCCGGTCGGCGGCAAGGAAACCGGTATCCGCCAGGCACCGCTGAACGAACTGCTGGCCGATGCGACGCCGCCGGCGCGGGCCGAACTGCTCTGGCGTATAGGCGTGCCCCTCTCGGCGCTCATACTTTCCGTCATGGCCATTCCTCTCAGCTTCGTCAACACGCGGGCGCGCCGTTCATACGGCCTGGTGATCGCCTTGCTGCTGTATTTCGTCTACAACAACCTGCTGTCCCTGTCGCAGGCATGGGTGGCCCAGGGCAAGCTCGATCCCTGGAGCGGAATGGTGGCGTCGCATCTGGTGATGTTGACGGCGCTCGCCGCCCTGTTCTACCTGCGGACGCGTCAATTCGCGCCGCGCGGGAGGCGCGCATGAGATTGCTGGCGCGTTATCTGGTTGGCCAGGTGCTGCTTGCATCGGCGTTCATCCTGCTGGCGCTGCTGGTGCTGTTTGCATTCTTCGACGTGATTCAGGAACTGGGTGCTCTGAACCGCAACAATTACGGCCTTGGCCAGGCAGCCGTGGTGGTGATGCTCAATATTCCCGGGCATTTGTATGAAATCCTGCCGGTGGCGGCGCTGATCGGCACGCTGTTCACCTTGTCGCGCCTGGTGAGTAATTCCGAATATGCGGTGATGCGCGTATCCGGCCTGTCGAACTGGCGCGTCGCGGGGTATTTCAGCGTGATGGGCGTGCTGCTGTCATTACTGGTGCTGGTCGTCGGGGAATATGTCACCCCGTGGTCGGAGCAGGCGGCGCAGCGCTACAAATTACTGGCCACCCATTCCGTCGTGGCGCAGCAATTCCGCTCCGGCTTGTGGGTCAAGGATCGCAGCGCGTTCATCAATGTGCGCGAAGTGATGCCCGACAATACGCTACGCAATATCGAGATTTACGGGTTTGATGCCGAGGGGCGCCTCGACTGGATCCGCGCGGCCCGGGAGGCCCACTGGCGCGGCGGCCAGAACTGGGATCTGCAGCAGGTCGTGGAAACCCGGTTCGACGCCGACGGGATTCACGCGATCCGGAATGCCCATCTGGACTGGCAGTCGGTGCTCACCCCGGATATCCTCAGCGTGCTGCTGATCGCGCCCGAACAGATGTCGGCACGCACGCTTTGGCGCTATGTCGCGCACCTCAGGGACAATGGCCAGAAAACCACACGCTATGAACTTGCCTTGTGGTCGAAATTCCTCGGTCCTTTCGTCATCCCCATCATGATGCTGATCGCCATGCCGTTTGCCATCCAGGGGCCGCGCGCCGGCGGGACCAGCGGCAAGATTTTCATCGGCATCCTGGCAGGGCTCGGTTTCCACCTGCTGAGCCGGCTGTTCGGCTATCTTGGTTTGCTGAACGACTGGCCGGTGATCGTGGTATCGATTCTGCCGCTGTTGATTTTTCTGGCGATTGCGCTGGCGGGTATCCGGTGGGTGGACCGGCGCTAGATTCGTTGCCACAGCGACTGGCCGCCTGTTTGCACGCCCGCCTGCCGGCGGACAAAACAGACCGCGTGCACGCCTTGTGGGCGGACTGGCTGGCGGGCCGGATCGATCCCGCGAGCGGGATTTCACGCCTTCCCATCGATCAGCCCGGGCAACCCGAAAAACCCGAACTGGTCACGCCGCACCAGGTATCGCGCCGCCGTGTCGACACGCTGCCCGGCCGGGCAGCGCTGATCCATGCGCTGGCACATATCGAATTCAACGCCATCAATCTGGCACTGGATGCCGCCCATCGCTTTGCCGGCATGCCGCGGCCGTATTATGCCGACTGGCTGTCGGTCGCGAACGAAGAAGCGCAGCACTTCGAACTGCTGACGGCGCATCTGGCGACGCTCGGATACGCCTACGGCGATTTCCCCGCGCACAACGGTCTGTGGGACATGGCGCTGAAAACCGCGCATGACCCGCTGGTGCGCATGGCGCTGGTGCCGCGCGTGCTGGAAGCGCGCGGGCTCGATGCCACGCCGCTGATCGTCGACAGGCTGAAGACCGTGCAAGACACGCGCATGATCGAGATCCTTGCGGTCATCGAGCGCGACGAGATCGGCCACGTTGCAGTGGGCAGCCACTGGTTCGGCTGGCTGTGCGCGGCGCGCGGCGTGCCAGCGGATACAACCTTCCGGCAGTTGCTGGTTGAGTACGATGCGCCGCCTCTGAAGCCGCCATTCAACCTGGCGGCGCGTCGCCAGGCGGGCTTCAGCGAAGCCGAGCTGGACTGGCTGAAGGCGCTTTAACTTACAAGCCGAGTGTGGTCGCCGATACGCTGGCCGGCGAACGTTGCCACATGCCTTCGAAATCCTGATACAGCGCCGCTGCGTGGCCGGGATCGCTCCCATGCAGGGTGCCATGCACTACGGTCTTGTCGGCACGCAGCAGCACCCCGTGGCGGTCGGCCAGCACGAACGCCTGATTGGGGCGCGGCGCGTCGGGGTCGGCCTGACGGATTTCGAGGACATGGCCGAAATCGCGCAGGAGCAGTATCAGGCGGGGGTGGTCGCGTGCGACGCGGCCGATATCGTCGAGCAGCAGTTCGATGCGGCGTCCGCCGCCCGCCACGCACAGTGCGCGCAATGCGGCGAGCCGCGGTGCGTCGTCGAGATCCAGCAGACCCAGATCCTGGTCATACACGCGCAACTGGCGGCGCGTTGCCGCCACCAGGGTGTCGAATGCCGTCTGGAATCCGGCGGCTGTTTCAAAGGCGGTCATGCGGCGTCGATCTCCAGCCAGCCGGCTGCATACCAGTCGTAAAAGCGTTTGCGCAGCGTGGCGGGCCAAGGCGGGGCGAGGCGGCGCCGGTCCGCCAGGTGTTGCAGGGCGACGGCTTCGTCCGCCGCAGGGGTGAAGGCTTCGCCATTGATGAAAAAGCGCTTTCCAGTGAACAACAGGCGCGATTTGGGATTGAGCGCCACGCCGGCTCTGTTTGCCTGCTTGTTGAACGCAGCGCGGCTGAGCGGCGCTTCCGGCGGATCAAATAACACGTTCGGCTTGGGCTCGGACAGGTAGCGTCCGGCGAATTCGGCCACGTCGCGCCTGCTCCATTTGATCTGGGCGATCATGCCTTCGATCTGGCCCAGCATCGCCCGGCCGATTTCGCCGGGATGGGCTTGCCGGCGCAGGTCGGGATCGGCATAGCGGCCTTCCAGTGCGAGGGTGTCCTGCAGGTGCATCAGAAAGCCGTGCGCCAGTTCTTCGGTGGCGGGCGCGCGGAAGCCGATCGAATATGTCATGCAGGCATCCACGGCGACGCCGTGGTGCGCGACGTGCGGCGGCAGGTAGAGCATGTCGCCGGGGCCGAGTACCCATTCGTCCTCCGCCTCGAAGCGGCGCAGGATTTTCAGCGGCACGCCGTCCAGGATCGCGAGATCGGTCTGCGTGCTGATCTGCCAGCGGCGATGCCCCTGGCCCTGCAGCAGGAAGACGTCGTACGAGTCGAAATGCGGGCCCACGCTGCCGCCGGGCACGGCGTAGCTCACCATCAGGTCGTCGAGGCGGGCATGCGGGATGAAATCGAAACGCGCCAGCAAGGCGTCGGCGTCGGGCAGGACATGGTTGAGCGACTGCACCAGGAGCGTCCAGTCAGTGCCGGGCAGACGCTTGAAATCGCCTGGCCCGAACGGGCCGTGGTCGAGTTGCCAATGCGTGCCGCTGCCCTGGATCAGCCGTGATTCCACATCGTCGCGAGCGGCCAGTTGCCGCATCCCGGCAGGTGACAGAAGCCCGCTGAAGCCGGGTACCGCATTGCGGATCAGGAGCGGGTGTTTATGCCAGATATCGCGCAGGAAGCGCGCGGGGCTCAAGCCGCCGAGCAGGGCAGTCGTCATGGAACGATTATAGCGGTGCGGCACGGAAGGGGCTGTTAGAATGCTGCCGGAAAGACACCCAAGCGGAGTACCCCATGCTGAAACCAGGCGATCCGGCACCGGATTTTTCCAACCCCGATGCGGACATGAATATCGTCGAGCTTTCCCAGTTCAGGGGCAAAATACTCGTGCTGTATTTCTATGTACGCGACGATACGCCGGGCTGCACGGCCGAAGCGATCGAGTTTTCCGAACTGGAAGACGCTTTTTCCAAAGCGGGCGCTTCCGTGCTGGGCGTTTCGCGCGACGACTGCATCAGGCATGGCGAGTTCCGCGACAAGCACGGCATCGGTGTGCGCTTGCTGGCTGACAAGGAACAGGATACCAGTACGGCTTACGGCGTACTGCAGGACAAGGAAGTAGACGGCGTCATGCGCAAGAGCATGGTGCGCTCCACTTTCGTCATCGACAAACAGGGCGTCATCCGTCACGCCCTGTACGGTGTTTCCAGCCGCGGCCACGCGGCGGAAGTACTTCAACTGGTAAGGGAACTCAAGTGAATATTGGCAAGGATACCGTGGTGACCATCACCTACATCGTCAAGGATGTGGACGACAAACTGCTGGAAGAGAGCGATGAGCCGGTCAGTTATCTGCATGGTGGCTACGACAACATCTTCCCGCTGGTGGAGCAGGCACTGGAAGGCAAGGCGGCAGGCGACAGCGTCGCCCTCAAACTGCAGCCCGCCGATGCCTTCGGCGAATTCGAGGAAGATCTGGTGCGGCTGGAACCACGTGAATCGTTTCCCGCCGACATCGAAGTGGGCATGCAGTTCGTCGGCTCGCCCGTCGACGGCAGTGAGGAATTGCTCTATACCGTGACCGATGTCGCCGAAGACAAGGTGGTGGTCGACGGCAATCACCCCTATGCGGGCCAGGCAGTCTATTTCCAGTGCGTCGTGGCGGACGTGCGTGCGGCGACGGCGGACGAGGTGGCCCATCGTCACGCGCATGGCGCGCACGGCCATCACCATCATTAAGCCGCAGGGTGCCCAATTGGGTGGCCAAGGGCAGCGGACTGCTAAAATACCCGGCTGTTTTTTTGCGACAGTCTGATAAAGATCACCGATGAAAACCACTTTCCTCGATTTCGAGCAGCCGATCGCGGAGCTCGAAGCCAAGATCGAAGAACTGCGCTTTGTGCAGGACGACTCCGCGCTGGATATTTCGGAAGAAATCCGCCGCCTGCAGAAGAAGAGCCAGACGCTGACCCGGGATATCTATGCCAAGCTCAATGCCTGGCAGGTATCGCAGGTGGCGCGTCATCCCCAGCGTCCGTATACGCTCGACTACGTGCAGGGGCTGTTTACCGATTTCGTCGAACTGCACGGCGACCGCGCCTATGCGGACGATGCCGCGATCGTCGGCGGCATGGCCCGCTTCAATGGCGAACCGGTCATGGTGATCGGCCACCAGAAGGGCCGCGACACCAAGGAAAAGATCTACCGGAACTTCGGCATGCCGCGCCCGGAAGGCTATCGCAAGGCCCTGCGGCTGATGCGTCTCGCCGAGAAATTCTCGCTGCCGATCTTCACCTTCATCGACACGCCCGGCGCCTACCCCGGCATCGGGGCCGAGGAGCGCGGACAGTCCGAAGCGATTGCGCGCAACCTGTACGCGATGGCTGAACTGAGGACGCCGATCGTCTGCACCATCGTCGGCGAAGGCGGCTCGGGCGGCGCATTGGCAATCGGCGTCGGCGACCGCATGATGATCCTGCAGTATTCCACCTATTCGGTGATCTCGCCCGAAGGCTGTGCGTCGATTTTGTGGAAGAGTGCCGACAAAGCCTCGGTCGCGGCCGAAACCCTGGGCATCACCGCCAGCCGTCTGAAAGCCAACGGACTGGTCGACCGTATTGTCGATGAACCACTCGGCGGCGCGCAGCGCGACTGGGACGCCATGTTCCAGGCAATGCGCCGCGCGCTGACCGATGCGCTCGCAGAATTGCGCAAACAGGCGCTCGACGCCTTGTTGGAGATGCGTTACCAGCGGTTGCGGGCGTATGGCAGCTTCAAGGAAACTCCCGTCAAATAAGGCGATTGTCGCTGCCGTGGCCGGCGCACTCGCTCGCCACGTTCCTCCGCATGCACGGCTGACGCTGGCCCTGTCGGGTGGGCTGGATTCGGTGGTCCTGCTGCACGCCTTGCTGGCGCTGCGCGATCAATACCCGTTCAGCTTGCAGGCGGTGCATGTCCATCACGGCCTGTCACCGCATGCCGACGATTGGGCCGCTTTCTGCGCGCGCCTGTGTGCGGTTCACGATGTCGAATTGAGCATTCATCGCGTGCGGATTGCGCGCGCCGACCCGGACGGGATCGAGGCCGCCGCGCGACGCGAGCGTCAGCGCATTTTCGCCGCGCTGGAGGTGGATTTTCTTGTTACGGCGCATCATCAGGACGACCAGGCCGAAACGCTTCTGCTGCAATTGCTGCGTGGCGCGGGTCCCAAAGGTCTGGCCGCCATGGCCGAGAGCCGGAAGCGGCCCGGCTGGCGAGCGATTCAGCTTCGACCGCTGCTGAATGTGGCGCGTGCCGACCTGCTGGGTGCGGCGCGGGAACAAGGCGTCGCGTGGGTCGACGACGAAAGCAACCGGGACACCCGGTATCGCCGCAACGCCCTGCGCCAGCAGGTGATGCCGTTACTGGCGCGGCATTTTCCCGGCGCCGGCCGCACCCTGTCGCGCGCGGCCGCGCTGCAGGCCGATGCCGCAGAATTGCTGGACGATCTGGCCCGGCTGGATGCGCGGGAGGCCATTGCCGGAGACCGCCTCGACTGTAGCGTGCTGAGCACCCTGTCGATCCCGCGCGCGCGTAACCTGCTGCGCCACTTCATCGAGCGGCATGGTCAGACCTTGCCCGGCATGCGGCGGCTCGACGAGGCCTTGCATCAACTGCGGGAGGCGCAGGCGGATGCGCGCGTGCGCGTCAATCTGGGACGGATGGAATTATGGCGTTACCGCGGAGGCGCCTATCTGGTGGCGCCGGGGCCGCACGGGACGGCATCGGTGCGCTGGCGGGGCGAAGCGGCCATCTGGGTGCCGGCCGCCGGCATCACCGTGCGGATGGAACCGACGCAGGGCGCGGGACTGAGTCAGGCGGCGCTGGCGGCGGGTGACGTCACGCTCGGCGTGCGCAGGGGGGGCGAGCATCTTCGACCGCATGCGGGGAGTTCCCGGCGCAGCCTGAAGAATCTGCTGCAGGAGTATGGAGTCCCGCCCTGGCAGCGGGCGCGCTTGCCGCTGATGTGGTGCGATGATCGACTGGTATGGGCGGCGGGAATCGGCTTTGAAGCCGATTTGAGCGCCGCGCCCGGTGAAGCCGGGGTGCTGCCGCACGTCGAACCCTGACGGATCAAGGCGTTGCGCGAGTCCTGGCAAGCTATGCGAGCCGCCGCCCGCCGGCCGGACAAGACAGTCCAGGGCGTGCCATGTTATTCTAGCGGGCTGATTTTCCTGGTTTTTTGAACCTTTTTTCTTGTTTTTCCTCTTTTGTCTGGAGCATAGATATGGCTGTTCAGCGCACTTTTTCCATTATCAAACCCGATGCCGTCGCCAAGAACGTGATTGGCAAGATCACCAGCCGTTTCGAGAGCAACGGCCTCAAGGTCGTGGCGTCGAAAATGAAGCATCTGTCGCGCCAGGAAGCCGAAGGTTTCTATGCCGTGCACAAGGACCGTCCTTTCTTCAAGGATCTGGTCGATTTCATGATCTCGGGTCCGGTCGTGGTGCAGGTACTGGAAGGCGAAGACGCGATTGCCAAGAACCGCGCGCTGATGGGCGCAACCGATCCGAAGAAAGCCGAAGCGGGCACCATCCGCGCCGACTTCGCCGCAAGCATCGATGCCAACGCCGTGCACGGCTCCGACGCGCCGGAAACGGCAGCAATCGAGATCGCCTATTTCTTCCCCGCCAGCGAAGTCTACGCGGGACGTTAAGCCCGACGCATGCCGCAGAACCTGCTCGATTTCGATCTGGAAGGACTGACCGCCTGGTTCACCGAACTCGGCGAAAAGCCGTTTCGCGCCAGGCAGGTGTTCCACTGGATCCACCAGTCCGGGGTGACCGATTTCGCGCAGATGACCGACATTGCCAGAAGCCTGCGCGAGACATTGCCGCAGCGGGCGGTGGTGCAGGCACCCGCGATCAGCTTCGCGCACACGTCTGCGGACGGCACGCGCAAGTGGCTGTTCGACGTCGGTGTCGCCAACGGCATCGAAACGGTTTTCATCCCGGAAGACGATCGCGGCACGCTGTGTGTGTCGTCGCAGGTGGGCTGCGCGCTGGAGTGCACCTTCTGCTCGACCGGGCGGCAGGGCTTCAACCGCAACCTGACGGTGGCCGAAATCATCGGTCAGTTGTGGGTGGCGCAGCACAGCCTGAAAACCGAACCCAATCGCACGACCGGAGAGATTGCCGATCGCCCGGTGAGCAACGTGGTCATGATGGGCATGGGCGAGCCGCTGGCGAATTTCGAGAACGTGGTGACCGCGCTCGGCATCATGCTCGACGATCACGCCTACGGCCTCTCGCGGCGGCGGGTGACGGTGTCGACCTCCGGCCTGGTGCCGGCGATGGACCGCCTCGCGGAACGTTGCCCGGTCGCTTTGGCGGTGAGCCTGCACGCGCCCAACGACGCGCTGCGCGACCAGATCGTGCCGATCAACAGGAAATATCCGCTGGCCGAACTGATGGCCGCCTGCCGGCGCTATCTGGTGCATGCCCCGCGCGATTTCATCACTTTTGAATATGTGATGCTGGCCGGCGTCAATGACCAGCCCGAGCACGCGCGCCAGCTGATCGGGCTGACGCGCGACGTGCCGTGCAAGTTCAATCTCATTCCCTTCAATCCGTTCCCCGAATCGGGTTACGAAAAGCCCCGTGCGGAACCCATGCGGGTGTTCCGCCAGATCCTGCAGGATGCGGGCTACGTGGTGACCACGCGCAAGACGCGCGGCGACGATATTGATGCGGCCTGCGGACAACTTGCGGGGAAAGTGGCTGACAAGAGCGGGCGTGTGATGAAACGGATGCGTAAGGAGGCAGCGTGAAGAAAGGCTTGAGCGTACTGATTGCGGCGGCATTGCTGGCAGGTTGCGCGGCGCAGCCGATGGGCGAAGGCGGCGGTGTGGCGGTCAGCGAGGCCGACAGCCAGAGCCGCGAGCGTGCCCGGGCATTCACGGAGCTGGCCGACGCCTATGTCGCGCGTTCCCAGTACAAGGTTGCGCTCGACGAACTGCGCAAGGCGATCACCGCCGACAGTCGCTATGGCCCGGCCTACAACGTCTACGGCATGATCTACATGGATCTGGCCGAAGACACGCTGGCCGAGGACAACTTCCGCCGCGCGATCGAGCTTGATCGCAACGATTCGAATGCGCGCAACAACTACGGCTGGTTTCTTTGCACCCGTGGCCGCTATGACGAAGGCCTGGCGCAATTCAGCGCCGCCATTCGCAATCCCTTATACGGGCAACCTGAGCTGGCCATGACCAATGCCGGTTTATGCGCGGAAAAGAAGGGCGATCTCGCGCTGGCCGAGGCCAATCTGGGCAAGGCGCTCAAACTGCAGCCCGATAATCCCAACTCGACCCTCAAACTGGCCGGATTGCATTTCCGCCAGGGACGTCTGCCGGAGGCGCAGCGTCTGCTGGAGCGCCATGACGAGCTGGCAGCGCCCACCGCCGAAAGCCTGTGGCTGGGCGTGCGGCTGGAACGCCGGCTGGGTGACCGTGCGCGGGAGGCGGCCTATGCCCTGCAACTGCGCAAACGTTTCCCCGATTCGGACGAGACGCGGCAACTGCTGGCGGGACATTTCGAGTGAGCGGGAGCGGACAGGCATCGGTTGGGCAGATGCTGCGTGACGCGCGCGAAGCGCAGAACGTCACGCTGGAGGATGCCGCCCAGCGTTTGCGACTGATGCATCGTCAGGTCAAGGCGATGGAACAGGATGATTTCGAGAGCCTGGGTCAGCCTGTGTTTGCGCGCGGATTCGTGCGGAACTATGCGCGTCTGCTGGGGCTTGCCCCCGAATCGCTGCTGTCGCGCATGGACGGCGCACCCGCCGAGCCGGCTACGGTTGCGCTGGCCGAGGCGTCCCCGCCTCATTCATGGTTGACTTCGCCGTGGCTGATTCTGTCCCTGGTCGGCTTGCTGCTGGTGGTGGCGGTACCGGTCGCGCTATATGTATGGCTCAATAGCGGCGGCGAGGAAGGCGCCAGCGCGCAGGCGCCATCCGTGATGCCATTGCCTCCTCCGTCGCCCGCTGCGGCGGCAGCGCCGGTGACGCCGCCGGTCGCCGCCTCGCTGGCGCCCCCTTCGGCTGTTGTGCCGCCTGCGGCGTCCGAAGCGGGCGTTGCGTCTCCGCCCGCGGCAAACGTACCTGCGACGACCGAACCGGCGGCAGATGCCGAGGGCAGCGTACTGCATCTCGAATTCGGCGACACGTCCTGGACCGAAATCAAGGATGCCGGCGGCCGCATGCTGCTGCGCCAGCTCAATCCCGCAGGCAGCAGCGCGGATGTCCGCGGCCAGCCGCCCTTCGATGTGGTGATTGGCAACGCCTCGCAAGTGCAGGTGACCTACAACGGCCGCCCCATCGATCTGAAGCCGTTCACCGACACGACCGTCGCCCGCTTCACGCTTGAAGAATAGCCACACTGGAAGAATGATGTCGCAAATTGTCCGTCGTCTCACCCGTCAGGTACAGGTTGGTTCCGTACTGGTAGGAGGGGATGCGCCCGTGGTGGTGCAGTCGATGACCAACACCGACACGGTCGATGTCACGGCCACCGTGCGCCAGGTGCAGGCGCTCGCCGAGGCCGGCTCGGAACTGGTGCGGCTCACCGTCAACACCCTGGAGGCCGCCGCCGCGGTGCCGCGCATCCGTGAGCGGCTCGACGTGCTGGGCTGCCGCGTGCCGCTGATCGGCGACTTCCACTTCAACGGCCACAAGCTCTTGACCCAGGTGCCGGAATGCGCGCAGGCGCTGGCGAAACTGCGCATCAATCCGGGCAACATCGGACGCGGCAACAAGCGCGACGAACAGTTCGCCACCCTGATCGAAACGGCATGCCGCTACGACAGGCCGGTGCGCATCGGCGTCAACTGGGGCAGCCTCGACCAGGCGCTGGCGGCGCGCATGATGGACGACAACGCGCGTCTGGCGCGCCCGGAAGACGCCGACGTGGTGATGCGCCGCGCGATGGTGGCGTCCGCGCTGGAATCGGCGAAGAAGGCCGAAGAGCTGGGCCTCGGCGGTGACAGGATCATCCTGTCGTGCAAGATGAGCCGGGTGCAGGATCTGATTTTCGTATACCGCGATCTCGCTGCGCAGTGCGACTATCCGCTGCATCTCGGGCTGACCGAGGCCGGCATGGGCTCGAAGGGCATCGTCGCCTCGACCGCCGCCTTGTCCGTGCTGCTGCAGGAAGGCATCGGCGACACGATACGGATATCCCTGACGCCCGAGCCGGGCGGTGAACGTACCCGTGAAGTCCGCGTCGGCCAGGAAATCCTGCAGGCGCTCGGCCTGCGCGCCTTCACCCCGCAGGTCACCGCCTGCCCCGGCTGCGGCCGCACCACCTCGACCGTGTTCCAGGAACTGGCGCAGGACATTGAAACCTACCTGCGCACGCAGATGCCGCTCTGGCGCAGCCAGTATCCCGGCGTCGAATCCATGCAGGTCGCGGTGATGGGCTGCGTGGTCAACGGCCCCGGCGAATCCCGGCACGCCAACATCGGCATCTCGCTGCCCGGCACCGGCGAAGTGCCGGTGGCGCCGGTATACGTCGACGGCGAAAAGACCGTGACGCTGAAGGGTGAGCGCATCGCCGCGGACTTCCAGGCGATCGTCGAGGACTATGTGTGCAGACGTTATGGCGCTGGCAAATAAAACCATTAACCACAGAGGCGCAGAGACACAGAGAAAAGCTTTTTCAGGGACGGCATGGTTGGTTTTTCTCGGTGTCTCTGTGCCTCTGTGGTGAGATTTTTTAGATGAGCAACAACAACATTCAATCCGTGCGCGGCATGAACGACCTGCTGCCCGACGCCACCGACACCTGGCAGGGTTTCGAGGCCATCGTGCGCGACTGGCTGCGGCGCTACGGCTACCGCGAGATGCGTACGCCGATTCTTGAGCACACCGGGCTGTTCAAGCGCGCCATCGGCGAAGTGACCGACATCGTCGAGAAGGAGATGTACACCTTCATCGACGAGCTCAACGGCGAATCGCTGACGCTGCGCCCGGAAGGCACGGCGTCGTCGGTGCGTGCGGTGATCCAGCACAACCTGCTGTACGACGGCGGCAAGCGACTCTGGTACAGCGGCCCGATGTTCCGTCACGAGCGGCCGCAGAAGGGCCGCTATCGGCAGTTTCACCAGGTCGGCGTCGAGGCGCTCGGCTTCGCCGGGCCCGACACCGACGCCGAGCTGATCGTGATGTGCGCCGACCTGTGGAAGGAACTGGACATCGCGCCGACGCTGCAGCTCAACACCCTGGGCGACCAGGCCGCCCGTCAACGTCATCGGCAGAAGCTGGTCGCCTATTTCGAGTCGCATCGGGAGGTGCTCGACGAGGACGCGAAGCGCCGCCTGCACAGCAATCCGCTGCGCATTCTCGACAGCAAGAACCCCGCGATGCAGGCGCTCAACGAGGCCGCACCCCGGCTGATGGATGAACTCGAAGACGAGGCGCTGACGCATTTCGACGACGTGCAGTCGCTGCTGCGCGCCCATGGCATCGCATTCGAGATCAACCCGCGGCTGGTGCGCGGGCTGGATTATTACAATCGCACCGTGTTCGAGTGGGTGACCGACCAGCTCGGCGCGCAGGGAACGGTGTGCGCGGGCGGACGCTACGACGGCCTGATCGAGCAACTGGGCGGCAAGCCGGCGCCGGCTGCGGGGTTTGCAATGGGCATGGAAAGACTGCTGGCGCTGGTCGAAGCCGGTGGACGTGCGCTTGCAACGCCGGGGCCGGATGCCTATATCGTCCACGCTGGCGACACGGCGCGGGTATTTGCCTGGCAGGTGGCGTCCGCGCTGCGCAGTGCCGGGCTTTCCACGATCCTGCATTGTGGCGGGGGCGGTTTCAAATCGCAGATGAAGAAAGCCGACGCCAGCTGCGCACGCTATGCGGTGATCGTCGGCGACGATGAGGCCGCGGCGCGGCAGGTGACGCTGAAGCCGCTGCGAGACGCGACAGAACAGCGCCGCACCGGAATGGCGCAGGCGATTCAATTCATTCAAGAAGCAACAACCCAAAAGGTATAGCGCATGGCAACCTACGATCTCGACGAGCAGGAACGGATGGACGAACTGAAGGCCTGGTGGAAACGCTGGGGCAGCCTAGTGATGGTCGGTCTGGCCGTGGCGATCGCAGCGGCGGCAGGCTGGCGCTACTGGCAGAACCACACGGTGACACAAAGCCTGGAAGCGGCGGTCTTGTACGAGAAGCTCACGCAGTCGTTGGTGACGAACGATACCAAGGATGCGCGCGAGGCGGGCTCGATGCTGATCGAGCAGTACAAGGGCACGGCCTATGCGCCCCGCGCCGCCCTGCTGCTGGCCAAGCTCAATGCCAAGAACAAGGATCTGAAAAGTGCGCAGAGCCAGCTGGAATGGGTCCTGGCCAACAGCAAGGAGCCCGCAATCAAGGATCTGGCCCGCCTGCATCTGGCGGGCGTGCAGCTCGACCAGAAACAATACGATGCGGCGCTGAAAACCCTGGCGGGCTCGCATAGCGATGCATTTGCCTTTCGTTTCGAGGATCTGCGGGGCGATGTGCTGATGGCCCAGGATAAAAAAGACGCCGCGCGCGCAGCGTATCAGGCCGCATTCGGAAAAATGGGGCAGGACAATCCCTATCGCAGCATCGTCGAACTGAAACTCGATGCACTGGGAGGGGAAACCAAGTGAAGATGCGCATGATGGTCGTCAGCCTGGCGCTGGCCGTGTCGGGGTGCAGCACGATAGGCGGCTGGTTCAGCCACGGTCCGGCCAAGGCCAAGCCCGCGGAATTGGTCGAATTCAAGCCCGCCGCCAGCCTCACCGAAGCCTGGAAAAGCGAGACGGGAGATGCCAGCGCTTACCTGTTTCGTCCTCAAGCCGAAGGGGACGGCGTGTTTGCTGCGGGCGGCAGCCGGGTGACGCGCATCGCGCTGGCCAATGGCAGCACGGTGTGGAAAACCGACGCTGGCGTCAGTTTGTCGGCTGGCGCAGGGGTGGGGCAGGGACTGGTGCTCGCCGGCAGCATCAAGGGCGAATTGCTGGCGCTGGATCAGGCGAGCGGCCAGGTGCGCTGGAAAGTGCCGTTGTCGAGCGAGGTGACCGGTCAGGTGCTGGTCGTGGGGGACAACGTCATCGCCCGTACCGGCGATGGCCGCGTACAGGGCCTGGCCGTGGCGGACGGCAGCCGCAAATGGCTGTATACCCGGAATCTGCCGGTATTGAGCCTGCGTGGTTCGGGTGGCATGGCCGTGCGCGACGATGTGCTCTACGCCGGCTTTCCCGGCGGCAAGCTGGTGGCGCTCAATGCCGCCAACGGCGCACAGTTGTGGGAGGCCACGGTGGCGTTGCCGCGCGGCGCCACCGAACTCGAACGGGTGGCCGACGTGATGGGCAATCCGGCCGTGGATGAACGCCAGGTGTGTGCGGTCGCCTATCAGGGACGGGTAGCCTGCTTCGACCGTCGCAACGGGGAGTTGTTGTGGGCACGTGACACCTCCAGCAACACCGGTCTGGCGATGGACGAGCGCAACCTCTACGTCACCGACGACAAGGATGCCGTGACGGCCTACGATAAGACCAGCGGTCGCGCCGGCTGGCGCCAGGATAAACTGGCGCACCGCACAGTGACCGCGCCGCTGGCGCTGGGTGCCTGGGTCGTGGTGGCCGATGGCGAAGGATACGTCCATGTGCTGTCGAGCGAGGATGGCAGCTTCGTGGCACGGGCGAGAGTCGACAGCGGCGTGCATTCGGCGCCCGCCGACATCGGCCCGGGTTTCGCGGTGGAGACGATCAAGGGCAATGTCGTTGCATTCCGGCTCAAGTAAACAACACGACGCGTCGGCTTGGCCGGCGCGTCAGCAAGGACAATCATCCTGGAAACCGCGGTTGACCGCTCAGATTCAGGAATGCTGCATGACTATCGCTACTTCAACCCCCGGTCACGCCCACCCGCAGGGGGCGGCCGCTACGCACCCGCCGGCACGCCTGGCCACGCGCCTGCCTTTGTCGTTCGTCGTTGCAGGCTCCGGCCTGCTGCCTCCTCACTTCGCGGCAGTCACCTGCCCAGACGCACCCTCGGGTGCGTCCAACTACGGTTTCTAGGATGATGCTTCCCACCCTGGTTCTTGTCGGACGTCCCAACGTCGGCAAGTCCACCCTGTTCAACCGCCTGACCGGCACGCGCGACGCCCTGGTGCACGATCTGCCGGGGATGACGCGCGACCGTCATTACGGGCGCGGGCGTATCGGCGGCAAGCCCTATCTGGTGGTCGACACTGGCGGTCTCGAACCGGTGGCCAGGGACGGCATCATGGCCGAGATGGCGCGGCAGACGCTGCAGGCCATCGACGAGGCGGACGCCATCGTTTTCATGGTCGATGCCCGCGCCGGCCTGACGCCGCAGGACAAGGTGATCGCCGACCGCTTGCGCCGCGCGTCGTGTCCGGTGCTGCTGGCCGTCAACAAGGCCGAAGGCATGAACCGCGCGGTGGTGACCGCGGAATTCCACGAGTTGGCGCTGGGCGAGCCGCTGGCGATTTCCGGTGCGCACGGTGACGGCATTGCCGACCTGGTCGCCGAGGCGCTGGCGCCGTTCCCGCAAGAGGACGCGCAGGCCGACGAGTTCGGCATTCCCAAGATCGCGCTGGTGGGGCGTCCCAACGTCGGCAAGTCGACCCTGGTCAATGCGCTGGTGGGCGAGGAGCGCGTGATCGCCTTCGATCAGCCGGGCACCACGCGCGACTCGATCTACGTCGAGTTCGAGCGCGCCGGCAAGCCCTACATCCTGATCGACACCGCCGGCGTGCGGCGTCGCGGCAAGGTGTTCGAGACGGTGGAAAAATTCTCCGTCATCAAGACCCTGCAGGCGATCGAGGACGCCAACGTGGTGGTGCTGGTGCTCGACGCGCGCGAGAACATCTCCGAGCAGGACGCGCATCTCGCAGGCTTCGTGCTGGAAACCGGGCGTGCGCTGGTGGTGGCGGTGAACAAGTGGGACGGCCTGTCCGCCGAGCAGCGCGACGACATCAAGCGCGACATCGGCCGCAAGCTGGCTTTCCTCGATTTCGCCCGCTTCAATTACATTTCGGCCTTGAAGAGCAAGGGCCTGGACACCCTGCTGAAGGACGTCGAGGCCGCGCACGCCGCCGCCTTCATCAAGATGACGACGCCCAAGCTGACGCGGGTGCTGGAAATGGCGGTGGAACAGCACGCACCGCCCAAGAGCGGACTGTTCCGCCCCAAGCCGCGCTATGCCCACCAGGGCGGCAAGAACCCGCCGGTCATCATCCTGCACGGCAACGCGCTGGAAGGTCTGCGCGACGACTACAAACGCTATCTGGAAAGCAGTTTCCGCAAGGCCTTCAAGCTGCAGGGCACGCCGCTGCGCATCCAGGTCAAGGAAGACAGCGGCAGGAACCCGTTTGAAGGCAAGGTGCGGGCGCCGCTGAGCGAAAGCGAGGCGACGCGGATGCGGCGCAAGAAGCGGGTGCGACGCAAGGTCTACGGCTCGACCTGAAGCGGGCGGGTGCCTCAGTCGTCAGTCGAGCCAGCGCACCAGATAGAACAGCTTGAGGCCCTCGGAAGATCGCGCCGGCCCGCTGGCAATGGCGGCGCGGCGGTGCCTCGACGGATCGGCATGCGCCCGCGCCTCGTCCTCGCTGGCGTAGACCTCGACCACGCCCTCGGGGAAACGCTTGCGTGACCTGCCGGAGGGCGCATAGATCACCACCGCCGAGGTGCCGACGACATTCGATTCGACATCGGTGAACAGGCTGGTGGCTTGCGGCATTTGGCTGTCTCTAAATGATGCATCGCTGAACGCGATGCATTAGTGCGTCTTTTTCGGGATGTCGCTGATCCTGACGGCGTGGCTGTTCGGCGTCTCGTCGGTAAAGTGCGGGCGCTCGTCCAGGGTGCGGCCGGTCAGCCTGGCAAGCTCGGTTTCGCGACTGGAAATCACCATCAGGCAATCCTTGATGCCGAGCACGGTCACCTCGGTCAGCGGACTGGGGTTGCCGTCGCGCGGCGCAGTGTCGCGCACGATGGAAGTGAGGGTCTTGCGCATCATGCGCATGAGACGCTGCTCGTCGTGCAGGGCTTTTTCGTCCATGGGAATGTTCCGGAAACCAGCGAAGATTCACATTGTCGGCGCCGCTCCCGGCTTCGTCAACGCAAGTCCCGGGTACGAGTGGATAAAAAGCGTGACAGGGCACATAAGAATTATGATCCTCCGGCGCCCGCTGGCTGTTTTATGCTTGTCGGCGGAGGATACCCCGCATGTCAGACCCGAGCACCCACGAATCCAGCGAAGTCCGCGAAATCCGCATCAATCCGGTCATCCCGAGCGAATCGGTGCTGGTCGCCACCGCGCGCAGCATGCGCCCGAAAAAAGCCGAGGAACTGGCGCCGCGCGACACCCGCAAACACGTTGAAACCTGCCCGTTCTGCCGTGGCAACGAGCATAAAACCCCGCCCGTGATCCTGAGCTGGCCACCCGAGGGCGACTGGCAGATCCGCATGGTGGAAAATCTCTATCCGGTGCTGGGCGACGACCGCGAACAGGCCGGGTTCAACTTCGGCCTGCAGCAGACCATCGACGGCTACGGCCGGCACGAAGTCATCATCGATCATCATGAGCATGGCATCGCCGTACAGGAGATGGCCGAATCGCACCTGGCGATCCTGTTCGGCATTTATCAGACGCGCATGCGCCAGTTGTTCGAATCGGACGAGCGGCTGAAATACGTGCTGGTGTTCAAGAATTTCGGCCCGGCTGCCGGGGCGTCGATCCCGCATACGCACAGCCAGGTGATCGCGATGCCGGTGGTGCCGGAAAACGTTGACGCCGAAGTGCGGAACAGCGCCGCGCACTACGCCAAGCATCACCACTGCATTTTCTGCGCATTGATCGACGAGGCGCTGACCTTCGAGGCAACCATCTACGACCGCGCTTCCGGCGCGGTGCGCCGCAAGATCAATGTGGGCCAGTATGTCGTCGAGCGCGGCGAGAAATTCATCGCCATCAAGCCGTTTGCCAGCCGTTACGAATGGGAGGTGCACATTCTTCCGCTGGCCCACCAGGCCGATTTCCTCGATGTGCGCGGCGAGGATCTGGCCGATCTGGCGCGGGTGATGAAGCGCACCATGGCGCGTCTGGATGCCGTCATCGGCGGCGCGCAATACAACTTCTTCCTGCATTCCGTGCCACACGATGCACAACGGGATGCGCACGCGCCCAGCTATCACTGGCATCTGGAGATCTGTCCGCGCACGTCCATTCCCACCGGGTTCGAACTGGGCTCCGGGCTCTTCGTCAATACGGTCAATCCCGAGCAGGCAGCCGAACGTCTACGCGCTGTGGAACTGTAAAAAACAGCGGGATTGGAGCGTTCACGGATCCATGCAGCGATTGGGCGCCGAGTCTCCGCAATCGGCGTGATAGACGCTAGAATCAGGCTTTCTCATCCCCCACAGGTGCTGCATGGATGTTCCGCTTCCCGGGCCGCGCCTGAACGCCGGCCAGTGAAATTTCCCCTGAATCGCCCTGCCTCATTCACGACCACCGCGCATCTGGCGGCAGACCGGGGAGGTTTGCTTGTTTGATCGACACGCCGGCGGCGAGCGCGCCATCCTGGCGGCACTCGATTTCGGCGATCCGGATTTTTCCGAAAGCGTGGCCGAGTTGCGCTTGCTGGCTTCGGGCGCCGGTCTCGAGATTCTGGGCATGGTTCAGGGCAAGCGCAGCCGCCCCGATGCCGCGCTGTTCGTGGGGAGCGGCAAGGCGGATGAAATCGCCGCGCTGGTCGCCGCCGCCGAAGCCGAGATCGTCATTTTCAATCACGAACTGTCGCCGGCGCAGGAGCGCAACCTGGAGCGTCGCGTGCATTGCCGGGTGGTCGATCGCGTCACGCTGATTCTGGATATTTTTGCCCGCCGTGCGCAGAGTGCGGAAGGGAAGCTGCAGGTCGAGCTGGCACAGCTGCAACATCTGTCGACCCGGCTGGTGCGCGGCTGGACGCACCTGGAGCGCCAGCGCGGCGGGGTGGGGATGCGTGGCCCGGGTGAAAAACAGCTGGAAACCGACCGCCGTCTGATCGGGATACGGGTCAAGTCGCTGCGCGACCGGCTCGACCGGCTGGGCAAACAGCGGCGCACCCAACGGCGTTCCCGCGCGCGCCAGAAGGTGCAGTCGGTCGCGCTGGTCGGCTATACCAATGCAGGCAAGTCCACGTTGTTCAATGCGTTGACGCGTGCCGACGTTTACGCGGCCGACCAGTTGTTTGCCACGCTGGATACCACCACGCGCAAAATGTATCTGCCGCGCGTGGGAGAAGTGGTGCTCTCGGACACGGTCGGTTTCATCACCCGCCTGCCGCATGCCCTGGTGGCGGCTTTTCGGGCCACGCTGGAAGCCACGGCTGAAGCCGATCTGCTGTTGCACGTGATCGATTCCTCCAGCCCGGGGCGCGAGCGCCAGATGGACTCGGTCGACAAGGTGCTGGCGGAAATCGGAGCGGATGCCGTTCCGCAACTCCGGGTCTACAACAAGCTCGATCTGACGGGTGTTGCGCCGGGAGTGGGGCGGGATGAGTATGGTAAACTGCAAAGCGTGTATGTCTCCGCGCAATCCGGCGCGGGGCTTGATCTTTTGCGCGATGCCCTGTCGGAAATCCTGGTCGCCGGGCGTATTCGGGACGAAGCCGGCATGTCGGACGAAGATCCCTCCCAACCCACAGCTCTCTCTGCATGATTTAATAATATGGCCTGGAACGACCCGCAATGGGGAAACAACGGTAACCGCAACAAAAACAGCGGCCCCCCCGATCTGGACGAGCTTTGGCGGCGACTGAATCAGCGCCTCGGTGGCCTGTTCGGCAACCGCAATACCGAAGGCGGCGGATTCCCTTCCGCAGGGGGCGGTGGCGGCGGCAATCTGCTTGCCTTGCTGCTCGGCGCGCTGGCGCTGGTATGGGTGGCGAGCGGGTTCTATATCGTCGACGCCGGTCAGCGCGGCGTGGTGCTGCGCTTTGGAAAATATATCGAGACGACCGAGCCGGGACCGCGCTGGCATTTGCCATGGCCGATCGAGTCGCGCGAAATCGTCAACATCGACCAGGTCCGTACGATTGAAATCGGCTACCGCAACAACGTCAAGAGCAAGGTGCTGCGCGAATCATTGATGCTGACGGACGACGAGAACATCATCGACCTGCAGTTCGCGGTGCAGTACATCCTGAAAGATCCCGAGGAATTCCTGTTCGTCAATCGCGCGCCCGAGGATACGGTGCTGCAGGTGGCGGAAACCGCGATGCGCGAAATCGTGGGCAAGAACAAGATGGATTTTGTGCTGTACGAAGGACGCGCCGAAATCGCCACGCGTGCGAAAGTCCTGATGCAGCAGATCCTCGATCGCTACAAGACCGGGATCAGCGTCAGTCAGGTGACCTTGCAGAACATCCAGCCACCCGAGCAGGTGCAGGCTGCGTTCGACGACGCGGTCAAGGCGGGCCAGGATCGCGAGCGCCTGAAAAATGAAGCGGAAGCCTATTCCAACGACGTGGTGCCGCGCGCAAGCGGTCTGGCTTCGCGCTTGAAGGAAGAGGCCGCGGGCTACAAGCAGTCGGTGACGGCAAATGCCGAAGGTGACGCCAGCCGCTTTGCGCAAATTGCGACCGAATATCAGAAAGCCCCGCAGGTCACACGCGAACGTATGTATCTCGACACCATGCAAACCGTCATGAACAACACCACCAAAGTGGTCGTTGACCAGAAAGGTGGCAACAGCCTCCTGTATCTGCCGCTCGACAAATTGCAGCAGATCGCCGGCCAGTCCGGCAATGGCGCGTCGCCGGACACGCTGTTGCAACCCCCGGTTTCTCCGACGGCCGCGCCTGCCCCCGTGGATCTGCGCTCGCGCGATGCCTTGCGCAGTCGTGATCGGGAGGACCGGCCATGAAGAAGTATGCCGCCCCCCTGCTGATCGGGTTGATCGTGTTGCTGATCGTGTTGAGCGGCAGTACGTTTACCGTCGACCAGCGCCAGAATGCGCTCGTGTTCCAGCTGGGTGAAGTGGTCTCGGTAAAAAAGAAGCCGGGTTTGTATTTCAAGCTGCCGCTGGTGCAGAACGTCCGTTATTTCGATACGCGCATCCTGACGCTGGATGCCGCGGATCCCGAGCGTTTCATTACCTCGGAAAAGAAAAACGTGCTGGTCGATTCCTACATCAAATGGCGCGTGATCGATGCGCGCCAGTTTTACGTCTCGGTTGGCGGCGATGAAACGCGCGCGCAGATCCGGCTGAGCCAGACGGTCAATGACGGTCTGCGGGCCGAATTCGGCAAGCGCACGGTTCACGACGTCATCGCGGGCAAGCGTGATGAAATCATGAGCCTGATTCGCGCCAAGGCCGACCAGGATGCCCGCTCGATCGGCGTGCAGGTGGTCGACGTGCGCATCAAGCGGGTCGATCTGCCGGAAAGCGTATCGGAGAACGTCTATCGCCGGATGGAGGCCGAGCGCAAGCAGGTGGCCAACGAACTGCGCTCGACCGGCGCGGCGGAAGCGGAAAAGATCAAGGCCGACGCCGATCGGCAGAAGCAGGTGATCGTCGCCGAAGCCTACCGGGATGCCCAGCGCGTCAAGGGTGAGGGCGATGCCAGGGCGTCCGCGATCTATGCCGCGGCCTATGACAGGAATCCGGAATTCTATGCTTTCTACCGCAGCATGCAGGCCTACCGCGAAAGCTTCAAAAACAAGAGTGATGTGATGGTGCTTGATCCCAGCGCGGACTTCTTCAAGTACATGAAAAATCCGCGTGCCGCCGGGGGTAAATGACCGGTGTCGGCGGGCTTGCTGCAATCGGCCTGTTGCGGGTGATCGAAGGCGGTCTGCCATGCGCTGCGCCTGACGTATGGCGGCGGCGCTGCCGTCGGGTGCGCGCGCCCGGCGGCCCGTTGTGTGTGATCGGAGCCACCTCGATGCTGGGTGGCCTTTTTTGTTGAGGCTGCTGAATTGAAATGATTGCCTGGCTATTGCCTGAAAACGTCGAGGATGTATTGCCGCCCCGGGCCTGGCGCATGGAAGACATGCGCCGCGCGTTGCTCGATCTGTTTCGTGGCCATGGCTACCAGCTGGTGATCCCGCCGTTGATGGAGTACGTCGATTCGCTGCTGACCGGTGTGGGCGCGGATCTCGATCTCAAGACCTTCAAGCTGGTCGACCAGTTGTCCGGACGCCTGATGGGCGTACGTGCCGATATCACGCCTCAGGTGGCGCGAATCGATGCGCACCTGTTGGCCACCAATGCGGTGAATCGCCTGTGCTATGCCGGCAGCGTGCTGCATACCCAGTCCGCCGGCTTCCACCGCTCGCGCGAACCGATCCAGATCGGTGCGGAACTGTATGGCGAAGCCGGTACCGAAGCGGATCTCGAGATCCTGACCCTGATGCTGCAAGGCCTTGCCGTGTGCGGGGTGAAAACGCCGCAGCTCGACATCGGCCATGTCGGCGTCTATCGTGCGCTGGCGCAGGAAGCCGGGTTCTCCAGCGAGATCGAGCATCAGCTGTTCGGTGCGCTGCAGGCCAAGGACAGCAGCGCCGTGTCGGTTCTGACGGCGGGCATGCAGGCTTCGCTCCGCGATGCCTTTGCCGCCCTGCCGCAGCTGTATGGCGACCGCAGCATGCTGGCCGAGGCGCGTATGCGACTGCCGCAACTCGCCTCGGTACAGACCGCGCTGGATACGCTGGAAACGATCGATCGCAGCCTGCGCGACGTTGAAGTCGCCTACGACCTGACAGAGCTGCGCGGCTACGGCTATCACAGCGGCGTCGTGTTTGCCGCCTACACCGGCGGACGCAGTCATGCCATCGCGCAGGGCGGGCGTTACGACGAGGTGGGGCGGGTATTCGGCCGCGCGCGTCCGGCCACCGGATTCAGCATGGATTTGCGCGAGTTGACCATCGCCAGTTCAGATACACAGTAAACAGGGAGATTCACCATGGCAGCAAAAAATGTCGTCGTCATCGGCACCCAGTGGGGCGATGAAGGCAAGGGCAAGATCGTCGACTGGCTGACCGACCGTGCGCAAGGCGTGGTGCGCTTCCAGGGCGGCCACAACGCCGGCCATACGCTGGTGGTGGGCGGCAAGAAAACCGTGCTGCACCTGATTCCGTCGGGCATCCTGCGCGACAGCGTCACCTGCTACATCGGCAACGGCGTGGTGCTGGCGCCGGACGCGCTGCTGAAGGAAATGGACATGCTGGAAGCCGCCGGCATCGACGTCGCCAGCCGCCTGAAACTCAGCGAAGCCTGTCCGCTCATCATGCCGCATCACGTCGCGCTCGATCAGGCGCGCGAGATCGCCAAGGGCGCCGGCAAGATCGGCACCACCGGGCGCGGCATCGGCCCCGCCTACGAGGACAAGGTGGCACGCCGCGCGCTGCGCCTGCAGGACCTGTTCCATCGGGAACGGTTTGCCGCCAAGCTGGGCGAAGTGCTCGACCACCACAACTTCATGCTGAAGAATTACTACAAGGCCGAGGTGGTGAGTTTCAACGAGACGCTCGACAAGATGATGGCGATGGCCGAGCGCCTGAAGCCGATGGTGGCCGACGTGCCGCGCAGCCTCTACGAAGTCAACAAGGCCGGCGGCAACCTGCTGTTCGAGGGCGCGCAGGGCACCTTGCTCGACATCGACCACGGCACCTATCCCTTCGTCACCTCGTCCAACTGCACCGCGGGCGGCGCGTCCACCGGTTCCGGCGTCGGACCGTCCGCGATGCACTACGTGCTCGGCATCACCAAGGCCTACACCACGCGCGTCGGCTCCGGCCCGTTCCCGACTGAATTGTTCGACGACGTCGGCCAGTACCTCGGCGAGAAGGGCCACGAGTTCGGCGCCACCACCGGCCGCCAGCGCCGCTGCGGCTGGTTCGACGCCGCCGCGCTCAAGCGCTCGATCCAGATCAACGGCGTGTCCGGCCTGTGCGTGACCAAGCTCGACGTGCTGGACGGGCTGGAAACCGTGCGGGTGTGCGTGGGCTACAGAATCGATGGCGAAATGTGCGACATCCTGCCGGTGGGGGCGGAGTCCATCGCCAGCGTCGAGCCGATCTACGAAGAGCTGCCCGGCTGGAGTGACACCACGGTGGGCGTGCAGGAGTTCGACAAGCTGCCGCAAAAGGCGCAAACCTACCTGAAGCGGATGGAAGCTCTGTGCGAAGTGCCGGTGGATGTGGTATCGACCGGGCCGGACCGCGTGGAAACGATCGTGCGCCGCCATCCCTACGAAGTTTGATGGCCGCAACAAGCCCCCTCAAAGCAAAAAGCCGACACGAGGTCGGCTTTTTGTACCAAGCTGATTTCTTGGCTGCGTCTGGTGCCCAGAAGAGGACTCGAACCTCCACAGTGTTGCCACCGCTAGGACCTGAACCTAGTGCGTCTACCAATTCCGCCATCTGGGCAATGAAGGCGCGCATTTTAGAGAGCCCCGAATAAATTGTCAACGAAGATGCCTCATCAAAAATCCCGTGGTCGCGCAGGCAAACACAAAATTCCGGCGATTCGCCTGGCGGATCCCTTTTACGAGCGGGAAACCGAGCGCTATGAATCGCCGCTGCCCAGCCGCGAATACATCCTGCAACTGCTGACCGAAGCGGGCTGCCCGGTCGACGCCGACGCCTTCGCCGGGCAACTGCACATCACCGAGGCCGAGCGCGACCTGTTCCAGCGCCGCCTCGGCGCGATGCAGCGCGACGGCCAGCTGATGCTCAACCGCAAGCGCCAGCTGTGCCTGCCGGACAAGCTCGATCTGATCAAGGGCCGCGTCGAGGGGCATCCCGACGGCTTCGGTTTCGTGGTGCCGGAAGAGGGCGGCGACGACCTCTATCTGTCGCCCAAGGAAATGCACCGCGTGCTGCACGGCGACAAGGTGCTCGTGCGGGTGGCCGGCTTCGACCGGCGCGGTCGGCGCGAAGCCAGGATCGTCGAGGTGCTGGAGCACGTCAACCGGTTCGTCGTCGGCCGCTACTACCTCGAAGGAGGCGTCGGCTTCCTGATTGCCGAAAACCGCCGCATCAACCAGGATATCCTGGTCCCGCCAGAAAACGCAGGCAACGCACAATCCGGCCAGGTGGTCATGGTGGAAATCCTCACCCAGCCCGGTGCGCACAACGAGGCGGTGGGCCGTGTCAGTGAAGTCCTGGGCAGTTTCACCGCGCCCGGCATGGAAATCGAGATCGCGCTGAGGAAGCACGACCTGCCTTATGTGTTCCCGCCCGAGGCGGAAGAACAGGCGAAGAAACTGCCGGCCAAGGTGCTGAAAAAGGATTTGACGGGGCGCGAGGACATCCGCCATCTGCCGCTGGTCACCATCGACGGCGAAACCGCACGCGACTTCGACGACGCCGTGTACTGTGAATCGCTCGGTCGCAGCGGCTTCCGCCTGGTGGTGGCGATCGCCGACGTCAGCCATTATGTGAAACCGCGCGATGCGCTCGACAGCGAAGGCTTCAACCGCGGCAACTCGGTGTACTTTCCGCGCCGCGTCATCCCGATGCTGCCGGAGGCGTTGTCCAACGGCCTGTGTTCGCTCAATCCGGAAGTCGACCGCCTGTCGATGGTGTGCGACATGCGCATCACCAGCACGGGCAGCATCAAGGAATACCGCTTCTACCCGGCGGTGATCCATTCGCACGCGCGCCTCACCTACAACCAGGTGTGGGACTGGCTCTCCGGCGCCGCCAGGCCGGAAAAGGCCGAGCCTGAAAAAAAGCGGGCCGCGCTGATGCCGCATCTGGAGGCCTTGGACAAATTGTTCCGCGTGCTGCTGAAGGCGCGCGCCAAACGCGGCGCCATCGACTTCGGCTCGACCGAGACGCAGATTGTTTTTGACGACCAGGGCAAGATCAAGGAGATCGTGCCGGTAATCCGCAACGACGCCCATCGCATCATCGAGGAATGCATGCTGGCGGCCAACGTCTGCGCCTCGAATTTCCTGCAGGAGAACAAGCAGCCCGCGCTGTTCCGCGTCCACGAAGGTCCGACCGCGGAAAAGCTCGCGGCGCTGCGCGGCTTCCTCGCCGAGTTCGGCCTCGACCTCGGCGGCGGCGACAAGCCGCACGCCAAGGATTACGCCGCGCTACTGGAGAAGATCCAGGACCGCCCCGACCACGGCCTGTTGCAGACCGTGATGCTGCGCTCGTTGAAGCAGGCAATCTACAGCCCCGACAACAAGGGGCATTTCGGCCTGGCTTACGAAGCCTACACCCACTTCACCTCGCCGATCCGCCGCTATCCCGACCTGCTGGTGCATCGCGGCATCAAGGCGGTGCTTGCCGGCGAGAAGCTGCCCGCCAAGGGGCTGGCGGAGATCGGCCTGCACTGTTCCATGACGGAACGCCGCGCCGACGATGCCACCCGCGACGTCGACGCCTGGCTGAAAACCTATTTCATGCGCGACCGCATCGGCGACGAGTACAACGGCACCGTGAGCGCGGTGACCAGCTTCGGCATGTTCGTCGCGATCGACGAGATCTTCATCGAGGGCCTGGTCCACGTGTCCGAACTCGGCCAGGATTACTTCCACTACGACCAGGCCAAGCACATGATGCTCGGCGAACGGACCGGAAAAAAATATCGCCTGGGCGACCGCGTGCGCATCAAGGTGATGCGCGCCGACATCGAGACCAGCAAGATCGATTTCAGCCTGGTTGAAGCGGTCGAGACAGCGGCCGACAGCGGGGCACCGAACAGGAAGAGCGCCAAAAGCAAGGCGGGCGGCAGGCAGAAATGAGCGATAAACCCGCCGACCGGCACGCCGCGGAAAAACTCATCTACGGCTTTCATCCCGTGCTGGCGCGCCTGCGCCAGGACCCCGCGGGCATCTTCGAAATCTACCTCGACCTGACCCGCCGCGACGCGCGCGCGCGTGACCTGGTGCATCAGGCGAAGGACAACGGGGTCAAACTGGCGCAGGTCGAAGCCGACCGCCTGACGCGACTGGTCGGCAAGACCGCCAAACACCAGGGCGTGGTTGCCCGCGTCAAGCCGGTCGCGCTCACGCATTCGCTCGACGAAGTACTGGAAAACATCCAGGGCCCGCCGCTCCTGGTCATCCTCGACGGCGTCACCGACCCGCACAATCTCGGCGCGATCCTGCGCTCGGCCGATGCCTTCGGCGTGCACGCCGTGATCGCGCCGAAGGACAATGCCGTCGGCCTCAACGCCACCGTGGAAAAAGTCGCCTCCGGCGCCGCCGAGACCGTGCCCTACCTCATGGTCACCAACCTCGCGCGCACCATCGAGGATCTCAAGGAACACAACATCTGGGTCATCGCCGCCGACATGGACGGCGCGCAGCCGCTGTCCGGCATCGACTGCAAAACCGGCATCGCCTGGGTGCTCGGCGCCGAAGGTACGGGCATCCGGCGGCTGGTCAAGCAGCGTTGCGACCAGGTCGCGCGCATCCCCATCGGCGGCACGGTGGAAAGCCTCAACGTGTCGGTGTCGGCGGCGCTGTGCCTGTACGAGACGGCGCGGCAGCGCGGCGTTTGAGTCAACGTACCTGTCCGGCTACTTCCTTCGGTTACATTCTTTGTGAGGCAATTCGGGCAATTCGGGCAATTCGGGGCAATTCGGGGCAATTCGGGGCAATTCGCCCTTTCCCCACGAACAAAAAATGGTCTATGTTGAATAGGTTGTTTGATTTCACTCAAGGAGAAAGATGATGTGTACCCGATGGATGGTTGCAGCGATGATGACGGCGGCACTGAGCGCACCGCTGGCTTTTGCACAAACGCCCGCCAAAACCGACAAAGCCGCGCCGTCCGCGGCGAGCGATGCCGAGATGGACAAGTACTATGCGGCGATGCAGGAGCGCTACAAAAAGATGCAGGATCAGATGGCGCGATTGAACAAAACTACCGACCCGAAAGAGCGCGAGAAAATTCTCGAGGAACACTGGAAGACCATGCATGAAGGCATGGATGCGATGATGGGCCGTGGCGGCATGGGGCGCGGCATGATGATGGGCGGAATGGGCATGATGGGCCCCGGCGGCGGGGGCATGGGGATGGGGCCGGGCGGCAGAATGGGCGCGGGTCCTGGCTCTGGCATGGGGCCGATGTCGCCAGAAATGATGGAGCAGCGTCAGCGCCGCATGGAACAGCGGATGGACATGATGCAGATGATGATGGACCAGATGATGCAGCAACAGGGCAGGAGCGGGCCGATGCCTCCCGCCAGATAAGTCCTGTCGAACCCCGCTACTCACGCCCCGGCAGATCGGGGCGTTTTCATTCGCGCGGCAATATCATGTGTGGGTGCCCGTTCCTGCAAACGTCACACAGGTATTTTCCTAAGGGCGGGTTAGCCCCGCACCTTGCGATACGCCTCCAGCAGGCGCCGATGCATCGCGCTGCCCTCGAAGTTTTCTCCCAGCGCCGTCAACCCGAAAAATCGTTCGTCCTGATTGAACAGCGCGAAGGCCTGCTCCAGGGTCTCGCGGCCGTACATCAGCGCCAGCGCGGGTTCGAAAGAGTCGGGGTCGTCGAGCTGGACGAGGTCGGCGATGCAGCGGTAGACCCTCAACCGCGCCTCGCTGCGCTGGCCGTACTGGGCGATCCAGATGCAGCCTTCGAGGATGGCGCCGTCGTCGCCAAGCGCCAGTGCCAGCAACAGTTTCAGTTCGCCGACGCGCAGATCGGTCCACGGCGAATCGGCGTCGGGGGCGAGCCCGATCAGTACCGGCACCAGGCGGTCGTCGGACAGTTCCAGTTCGTTGATGAGATCGAGCAGTTCGGCGCATTCCCCGGCGCTCAGTTCCGGCAGGCGCGCGAGTGCCGGGCGAATCAGGTTGCCGACGCTGTTGTTCTCGAATTCGAGTTCTTCCACCGGGTAAATCTCGGACACGCCCGGCACCAGGATGCGGCAGGCGTAGACGCCGAGATGGGTGAAATCGGCGATGTAGAGGTCATGCCCTTCGGCATGCAGTGCGTCGACCGACCAGGCGTAATCCTCTTCGGTGGTGGTGCCGAAGTTCCAGTCGACGAAGTCGAAGTCCGGCGTGTCGTGCAGGAACTGCCAGGAAATCACGCCACTGGAATCGACGAAGTGGATTTCCAGGTTCTGCGGGTCGGCAATTTCGGTCTGGTCGAAACCGGGGACGGGGAAACCCGCCAGCGCGTCGAGCGCGCGGCCCTGCAATAACTCAGTGAGCGCGCGCTCCAGCGCCACTTCGAAACGCGGATGCGCGCCGAAGCTGGCGAAGCAGCCCTGGTCGTCCGGGTGCAAGAGCGTGACGTTCATCACCGGATAGCGGCCGCCGAGCGAAGCGTCCTTCACCAGAATGCCGAAACCGGCATCGCGCAACGCGTGAACGCCGGCGGCGATGTGTGGGTAACGGTGGATGACGTCTTCGGGGACGTCGGGCAGGCACAGCTCATCGCGGATGATGCGAAGCTTGATGTGGCGCTCGAAAATTTCCGACAGCGCCTGGGTGCGCGCCTCCTGCAGCGTGTTGCCGGCCGACATGCCGTTGCTGACGTAGAGATTGCCGATCAGGTTGACCGGGAAATAGACGGTCTCGCCGTCAGCGAGCCGTTGATAGGGAATGGCGCAGATGCCGCGCCCGGTGTTGCCGGAGTTGAGGTCGATCAGCTGGTCGGCGCGTACGGCGCCGTCCGGATTGTAGAAATCGTGCAGTTCGGGCGTCAGCAAGGTGTCCGGCCAGGCGTCGCCCTCGACGGCAAACCAGCGCTCGTCGGGATGGTGAACGTAGTCCCGATTGGCGATCGTCTCGCCCAGATAGAAATGGGTCCAGAAATAATTGGTCGATGCGCGCTCGAAATATTCGCCCAGCGCGCTCGCGCGCGCGGCCAGTTCCGAGGCGCCCTTGCCGTTGGTGAACAAAAGCGGGCAGTCGCGGTCACGAATATGTACCGACCAGACGCCTTCCACCGGGTTGAGCCAGGAGCGTTCCTCGACATGGAAGCCGATCGCTTCGAGCCTGGATTGCAGGGTGACGATCGACGCTTCGAGCGAAGCGTCCTTGCCGGGGATGAAGTGTTCGGTGGGGTGCATGGGGAACTCGTTCTTGAATGACGGACAGGATAAGCGAGACGTCAAGTGGCCGCGCTGCGGCGTGGGCACAGCCAGTTCTGCCGTGGTCGGTGCAATCAGCCCGCGGTCTGCTCGAACTCCGCCACCACCTGCCGCAGACGGCTGGCTTCCTGCTCCGGGCGCATCAAGGCGCGGCGGCTGCGGGCAAGACTGAGCAGTGCGGTATAAAAATCGGGATCGGTCTCGGCCTGCGACATCAGGCTGGCCAGCTGCCGTTCGTCGCCCACAGGAAAATAGCCGGGATACGCCTCGCCCAGCATGCCGATGTTGCCCGGCATGCGTGAGGCCAGTACCGGCGTTTCCGCCGCCAGCGCTTCGCAGATCACATTGGCGCCGCCTTCCATGACCGAGCTGATGACCATGAGATGCGCGCGCGCCAGGCGTTTCAGCACGGTCGCGTGCGGCACCTCGCCGGCCCAGTGCCAGCGCGGCAGCCTGTTTTGCGTCAGTTCGGCCGTTTCGGCCATGTCCTCGGAGAGGGCGTTACCCAGATGGGTGACCTGAATGTGCGAATGCTCCGGCAGATAGGCGGTGGCCAATGCTGCGCGGAAGGGATCCTTTTCCGTGCGCAGGTGGCCGATCACCAGCACCTCGAACGTATTGGCAGGCGCGGGACGGCGGGCGATGTCGGGTGCCGACTGGTAAATGACCCGTGTCCTGGCGGCCAGGTGTGCGGCCAGTTCGTCGGGGCCGCGTTCCTGCAGCACGATGAGCCGGTGCGCGAGTTCGAGCGACTGCCGGGCATCGGCATCTTCGCGGATGTCGCGATAGAGGTCGGTGCCGGTCAGCGCGACGATCAGCGGCCGGGCCGGAAAACGCCCGGCAAAGGCGCGGATCGAGGCAAAGCTGCGCCGTGCGTGCAGCGCCAGCATCAGGTCGGCCGGACGGCCATCCCATTCCACTTGTACCCGCACCGTGTGTCCCGCCTCGCGCAGGAAACGCGCCCAGCGGGCGGCGGTGTGCCAGTTGCCGTTGCGATGTTTGCGCCCATAGGGCGTGATCAGGACGATACGCATGGCGTGAGTGTACGCCCGGCCGGGCGAATAACGGATAATCCGGGCATGCCCGGCACCCGTATTTCCTCACGCGACAACCCGTTCTTCAAGCGGGCGAAAAAGCTGGCCGGGTCGGCCCGTGCCCGCCGTGAAGCGAGGATGACGCTGCTCGACGGCGAACATCTGCTGACCGCCTATCTCGATGCCGGCGGCCAGCCGCATACGCTGGCGCACGCGGCTTCATTCGATGCCGGCCGCCTCGAACGGCTGGCCGGGCGCTGCCCGCATGTCAAGACGGTCGAACTGCCGGATGCCCTGTTCGCGGAACTCGCGCCGGTCACGACGCCGACCGGTCTGCTGGCCGAGGCCGCCTGGCTCACGCCGCCCGCCATCGAGACCACCCCGCTCGTCATCGTGCTGGAAGATATCCAGGATCCAGGCAATCTCGGCTCGATGCTGCGTACCGGCGCGGCGGCGGGAGCGACCTTGGCGGTACTGTCGAAAGGCTGTCATGATCCGTGGTCGCCCAAGGCGCTGCGCGGCGGACAGGGCGCGCAGTTCGTGCTGCCACTGGAACAGGTGTCGGACGTGCGGGAGTGGTGTGCGGGCTTCAAGGGCCAGAGTCTTGCCCTGGCGCTGGCGGAAAACCGCAGTCTGTTCGCCTGCGACCTGAGAGGTCCTGTTGCCGTGATGGTGGGCAATGAGGGCGCCGGATTATCGGACACGGTGCGTGCCGCAGCGAGCGCCGTGGTACAGATTCCCATGCCGGGCAAGGCGGAATCCCTGAATGCTTCGGCGGCTCTGGCGATTGCTGTATTCGAGGCGGTGCGGCAGCGCCTGGCCTGAACTGCCGCGCCGGTTCCGTACTTCAGGCCGGTTTCTGGATGGAGCGGTCGCCGGTGCGGCGATCCAGTTGCACCCGTACCCGGTTGGCACGGGCGTAATCCATGACGTAGTCGTAGGCGGCGCGATCGCTCGTTTCCAGCCAGGTGGCCAGCAACAGGCATAGCTCGCCATCGACCACGTTGGGCTGGATGCCATGCTCAAACCGCAGGCGCGGGTCGGCCAGGAAGCCGGCCAGTATCGATGCCAGATTTTCGATCCAGACTGACGGATCGAATGCTGCGTCGTTTTCCGGCATGCCGGTCGTGACCTGATTCTGTTCTGACATGAGTCCTGCTCCCGTATGTGAATCCTGTTCCGGTTATTCGGCCGATTTCGGCAAAACTGAAGCCCGGATACCTGCCTGGCAATGTTCTGTCCCGCTACAGCGCCCGCTCGCCGGTGCGACGATCCGCCTGGATGCGCAGCCGGTTGGCCCGCGCGAATTCCATGACGTAGTCGAAGGCCACCGGATTGACGGTTTCGAGCCAGCGCGCGACGACCAGGCAGTATTCTCCTTCGATCATGCAGGGCTGGACGCCCGGTGAGTAGCGCAGGCGGTTGTCCGAATGGAAACTGGCCAGCGTGGACGACAGGCGTTCGGGCCAGTCCGAGGGGCGGAATTTCCTGCCGTTTTCCTGTATGCCGGTGATGACCAGATTGCTTCCGGATTGCATCCGTACGCCCTTTTGCGTGGAATCGCCTGTGCAGGATTCGGCCCGGCCGGGCGTTTCTTTAGCGAAAATACCGGCCGGGCCGAAGAAATATGCGGGCCTCTGTGGTTTTCTGTCGACAGTCTCAGACTGCCTCGAATTCCTTCAGCCAGTCGCGGTCGAGCAACGCGGTGATCGCTTCGGCCGGCACCGGCTGGCTGATGAAATAACCTTGCACGACCTGGCAGCCGAGCTTGCGCAGGATGTCGAGCTGCTCCCGGGTTTCGATACCCTCGGCGACGGTGCCGAGACCGAGCCCGCGGGCGAGCGCCAGCACCGAACCGATGAGCGCCTCGTTGACGGTTGAGTGCGGGATGTCCTTGACGAAAAACCGGTCGATCTTGAGGATGTCGATCGGGAATCGCTTGAGATGGGCCAGCGACGAGTAACCGGTGCCGAAGTCGTCGATCGCCACGGCCACGCCCAGCGCCTTCAGGGCCTGGATGATGGCGACGGCCGCTTCGACGTCCTGCATGAAAATGCTTTCGGTCAGTTCGAGATGCAGGGCATGCGGCGGCAGACCGGACTGCTGCAGCGCATCGCGGATGTTGGCGAGCAGGCCTTCGTGCCAGAATTCCTTGCCCGACAGGTTGACGGCGACATCCAGACCGGTGAAGCCGGCGGTATGCCAGCGCGCCATCTGGCCGCAGGCCGATCGCAGCAGCGTACGGCCGATTTTGACGATGCCGCCGTTTTCTTCCAGCAATTCAAGGAACGCCGCCGGGCCGAGCAGGCCCCTGTCTGGATGGTTCCAGCGCAGCAGCGCTTCGACGCCCTGGATGTGCCCGCTTTCCAGATTGAGCTTGGGCTGGTAGTGGAACAGGAACTCGTCGCGTTCCAGCGCGTAGTGCAGCTCGGTTTCCAGTTGCAGGCGCTCTTCCGCCAGGGAATTCATGGCGGCATCGTAGAGCTGGAAGCGGTTCCTGCCGCTGTTTTTGGCTGTGGAGGCCGCCGTGGCTGCGTGCTGCAGCAGGCTGGCGCTGTCGAGGCTGTCGTGCGGATAGACGCTGATGCCGATGCTGCAACTGGAAAACAGTTCGCGCCCGGCAATCTGATAGGGCTTGCCGATGGCGGCGAGAATTTTTTCCACCACGCGCAGGACATGGCCGATGCGGGCGACATCGATGATCACGCCGAATTCGTCGCCGCCGAGCCGGGCCACGACATCCTCGGTGCGCGTGACCTGGCCTAGCCGCTGCGCAACCTCGCGGATGAGCATGTCGCCGCTGGTGTGGCCGAGCGTGTCGTTGACGCGCTTGAAACGGTCGAGGTCGATGAACATCACGCCCACCAGCGTATGGCTGCGCTGCGCGCGCATCAGGAACTGTTCCAGGTGATCCATGAACAGCATGCGGTTGGGCAGAGCGGTCAGGGCATCGTGTGTGGCGAGGTGCTGGCGTTCGCGGCTGGCCCGGCTGGCGTAGTGTATGACCGCGGCCGCGACGAGAACGCTCAGCAGCACGGCGATTGCCGACAGCAGATACATCCAGAAACGCGCCACTTTCTGGGCCTGATGCGCTTTCTGGCTGGCTTCCTGCGCGCGTTGCCGGGTTTCGGCATCGAGCTGCGAGAGCGCGGCCAGCACATCGTCCTGTGCCAGGGTGACGCGGCTGAGCGTGCGTTCGTCGGCCGTCCACTCGAAATCGTCATGCAGTGCCTGGATAATCTCGTACTGCATCGGCCGGGCAATACCGGCCAGCTGTCCCTGCCGGTCGAGCAGCGCGTGTTCTCTCGGACCCAGCGGCAGGCCCAGCAGGGCCAGGCGGGCACCGACGAACGTCGCGCCATAATCGTTGAATTCCATGAACAGCCGGTCGCGCTCGAACGGATCGTGATTGATCGACATTCTGAACATGCAAAGCGTGCGTTCGCGCGCCGCGGTCATCATCGTCTTGGTGAGACTCAGCTTGCGCATGTGGATGTCGACGACCGTGTCGAGGTTATGCGCGGCCGTCTGCAACTGCTGCAGGCCGATGGCGGTGACGAACAGGATCAGCAGCAGCTGGACGACGAATCCAGCCAGCAGCACGCGTCGCCAGGCCGTGGGAAGAACGGAATGCCGTGTCGGCGACACGGGAGAGGTGTTTGGATCGAGGCGGGTGGCATTCAAGCGCATGTTTGGGGGGCAGGGTGGAGTACGCCGGGCCTGTCGTCAATGCGCGAACGGCGACCGCAGCGGGCAAACCGCTGTCGCGGCGGCGTGCAGACGGTTACGTGAACAGGGACAAGTCATCGGATGCTCCGTATCGTCGAACGGCAGGCGGGGCGCACAGGCGTCATCTCGGCTGTAGCAACGGGCACAGGCCGCAAAACTTGAGGGCAGGACAACGATCGGCGTGACCGGGGCTCAGGCTGGCCGCAGCCGCGCGGCGATTTCCTCCACCGACATGCGGGTGGTATCGACGACAGGAATTGCATGGCGTTCGAAGAGCGCTTCGGCCGCGTCGAGTTCGAGACGGCATTGCGCCGGACTGGCGTAACGGCTGTCCGGATAGCGCGCCTGGCGCAGGGCGGCCAGGCGCTCGGGCGCCAGGGTGAGGCCGCGCAGTCGGGCAAGATGGGATTTCAGGCAGGACGGCAGGTCGTCCTGCCCGAGATCGTCCGGCGTGAGCGGATAGTTGGCCACGCGCAGGCCATACTGCAGGGCAAGGTAAAGCGCGGTGGGGGTTTTGCCGACGCGCGAGACGCCGACCAGGATCAGGTCAGCCTGGCCGAGCCGTCCGGGATTGAGGCCGTCGTCCAGATTGAGCGAAAAATTGACGGCATCCATGCGCGCCTCGTAGTCGTGGGCCATGCCGTGGGTGTGGCCGCCGCGCGGGGTGGCCGTCTGGCCGAGTGCCCGTTCGACGGACGGGGCGATCAGGTCGAACACGTCGAACAGGCTGAGGCCGGCCTGATGAAAGGGCGCCCGCAGGGCGGGATCGGTCAGGGTTGAAAACGTCAGGGCACGGGGCGCCGCGGCAATGCGCGCGGCGGCGGCCTGGGCTTTCTCCACGGAGTCGACGAAGGGCAGGATAATCAGGCTACACTCGAGGCGGGGGAACTGCGCCAGCACGCTTTTGGCGACGGACTCGACGGTCACCCCGGTGTGGTCGGACACGCAAAACACGCTGTAATCGTTCATGGAGCTCACCTATGTCTGCTGACTATATTGTGCCGCTGGATGTCCTGTCGATGGCGGACGTGCCTAGCGTGGGCGGCAAGAATGCGTCACTCGGCGAAATGATCCGCCATCTGTCCGGCGCGGGCGTCAGGGTGCCGGGCGGCTTTGCCACCACTGCGCAGGCATTCCGGGACTTTCTCGATCATAACGATTTGCGTGCGCGTATCGATGCGCGGCTGACGGCGCTCGACGTGGCGGACGTCACGGCGCTGGCGCAGACGGGGGCCGAGATCCGCGCCTGGGTGGCGGCAGGCAGCCTGCCGCCCGCGCTGGAAGCCGGCCTGCGTGCGGCCTATGCCGCGCTCGGCGACAATGTGTCGGTGGCAGTGCGCTCGTCGGCCACGGCCGAGGACCTGCCCGATGCCTCGTTTGCCGGCCAGCAGGAAACCTACCTGCACGTGCGCGGCGCGGATGCGCTGCTGGCGCACGTGAAAAAGGTATTCGCCTCGCTCTACAACGACCGCGCGATCGCCTATCGCGTGCATCATGGCTTTGCTCACGCCGAGGTGGCGCTGTCCGCCGGCATCCAGCGCATGGTGCGCTCGGACATCGCCTGCTCCGGCGTGCTGTTCACGCTGGATACGGAATCCGGATTCCGCGACGTGGTGTTCATCACCGCCGCCTGGGGTCTGGGCGAAACGGTGGTGCAGGGCTCGGTGAATCCGGACGAGTTCTACGTCCACAAGCCGCTGCTGGCGCAGGGTTTTCCGGCGGTGGTGCGGCGCGAACTCGGCGAAAAGGCTAGCCGCATGGTGTGGCGCGACGGCGCGACCGTGATCGAGGACACGCCGCCCGGCCTGCGGCGGCAGTTCGCCTTGAACGACGCCGAGGTGCTGGAACTGGCGCGCCAGGCGGTGCGGATCGAGCAGCACTACGGCCGGCCGATGGACGTGGAATGGGCGAAGGACGGCGAAACCGGCGAGCTGTTCATCGTGCAGGCGCGGCCGGAAACCGTGAAGGCGCGCAGCGTCGGCAGCATCGAACGCTATGTGCTGAAGGGCCGTGGCGAGGTGCGCATCAGCGGCCGCGCCATCGGGCAGAAGATCGGCGCCGGCAACGTGCGGGTGATCGCCAGCCCGGCGGAAATGAGCCGCGTGCAGCCGGGCGACGTGCTGGTGAGCGACATGACCGACCCCGATTGGGAGCCGGTGATGAAGCGGGCCGCGGCGATCGTCACCAACCGTGGCGGGCGCACCTGTCACGCCGCCATCGTCGCGCGCGAGCTGGGCATCCCCGCCGTGGTCGGCGCCGGCAATGCGACCGCCGTGCTGCGGGATGGCGAGCCGGTGACGGTGTCGTGCGCCGAGGGCGATACCGGCCGGGTCTATGCCGGCAGGCTGCCGTTCGAAGTGGAAACGCTGGCCAGCGAGACACTCCCGGAACCGCCGGTCAAGCTGATGATGAACGTCGGCAATCCCGAGCGCGCGTTCGAATTCGCGCAGATCCCCAATCACGGCGTCGGCCTCGCGCGCCTGGAATTCATCATCGCACGCATGATCGGCGTGCATCCGCTGGCGCTGCTCGACTACGCCGGCCAGCCGCAGGGCGTACGCGACGAAATCGATGCGCGCAGCGCCGGCTATGCCGACCCGGTGGCGTTCTACGTCGACAAGCTGGCCGAGGGCATCGCCACGCTGGCCGCCGCGTTCTGGCCGCAGCCGGTGATCGTGCGATTGAGTGATTTCAAATCCAACGAGTATGCGAATCTCGTCGGCGGCGAACGCTACGAGCCGAAGGAGGAAAACCCCATGCTGGGGCTGCGCGGCGCGGCGCGCTACGTGTCGGCGTTGTTCCGTCCGGCGTTCGAGCTGGAATGCCGCGCGCTGAAGAAGGTGCGCGAGACGCTGGGATTGGCCAACGTCGAAGTGATGATTCCCTTCGTGCGCACCGTCGAGGAATGCGCGGCGGTGGTGACGCTGCTGGAAGCCAGCGGCCTCAAGCGCGGCGAGAACGGCCTGCGGCTGATCATGATGTGCGAGATTCCCTCCAACGTGCTGCTGGCCGACGATTTCCTGCGCTACGTCGACGGCTTTTCCATCGGCAGCAACGACCTCACCCAGTTGACGCTGGGCATCGACCGCGATTCCGGGCTGGTGGCCGAAGGCTTCGACGAACGCAACCCGGCAGTCAAGAAACTGCTGGCCGAGGTGATTGCCACCTGCAAGCGGCGCGGCCAATACATCGGCATCTGCGGTCAGGGACCGAGCGACCATCCCGATCTGGCCGACTGGCTGGTGGAACAGGGAATCGGCTCGATTTCGCTGAACCCCGATACGGTGGTGGCGACCTGGCGGCGGCTGGCTGCCTGACATCCCCATGCGTTGAGCGATCGCGCGAATCGCCCGGTCACTCCTCGACGCGTCCACCTGGCCATCGATCAGGCAGAAATACCCGGATTGCGCTGAAGACCTCCTGTCCGCCATGGAGTGGAAACCAGGAGGCGTATCGTATCGCTGCGCCACGACAATCGCCGCGTCTGCAGGAGATGCCGGGTCCGCACCTCCACGCTGTTGCCGAAGGGCCGCCCCGGGTTGATGCCCCGAAGCGTGCGCAGGGACAGGCAGTCTTGTCCGTTGCAAAAGACCCCCGCGCCAAACCAGAAAACCGGTGTCGTTGCATTTTTCTTTGACCCGAAAATGACTGATTGGGACAACATTATGTTTATAAAGGAAAAATCTATTTGGCACGCAATGTGCTTAATAGTGCGTGTCGCCAAGCGGAGGGTGGGTGTGCACATTGCCGGTTTGTTCGATCTGTTTCATGACCGGCCGGTTGGCACGAGCGGCCCGGTCATCAAGGACGTCGATATCCCCGGGCTGGGGGTGGTGCGGGTGGTGCATGCGGTCGATTGCCTGGGGGCCATGTGCCCGCGGCCGCAATTGCTGACCCTGAAGGTGTTGGGCGAGGTCGGGCCGGGGGAGGTCGTCGAAGTGGTGCTGGACAACCCCACGGCAGTCGAAGGGTTTCCTGCGTTGGCGCTGACGCTTGGCTGCACGTATCTCGCCGCGGTGCGGGAGCCTGATCGCTGGCGGGTTTACCTGCGCAAGGGATTGTAGACATTGGTTACAGGCATTGTTGGGGCGGCCTGCCGGGGCCGTCGGTTTGACTGAGGAGAGTGTGAGTGAACGTAGCGTCGACGAGTATCGCAACCGAAGCGCACTGGCTGCTTCGCAAGAGCAGCATGCAGGCGATGGGAGTTTTCCTGTTCGTGGTCCTGGGCTCGCTATGGGCGCTGGCGCAGGACACACGTTTCGTCTATCTGCTGGTTTATGTCTGGTTCGGCCTTGCCTACGGCGCGCTGCTGCAATATGGCCGTTTCTGCATGGCGTCGGCGGTGCGCGACCTGTTCGCGGTAAAGGTGCCGCGCATGGCGGTCGGGGTGATGATCGCGGTGGCGCTGTATGCGGTCGTGGCCGCCATCGTTTCCCTGGCCGGCTTCAGCACCTTCCATCCCAACGCGATGGGCTGGCACATCGTCATCGGCGCCGCGATCTTCGGCTTCGGCATCGTCTTCACCGGCGGCTGCGCGTCCGGCTCGCTCTACAAGACGGGCGAGGGCAACATGAACTCGATGCTGGTGATTCTCGCCATCTCGTTCTCGCAGGCCATCGTCGTCAGCGCCAGCGGCTGGTGGGATGCGCTGGTGCCGCGGTCGTGGCTTGATGCCGCGGCGGTCCAGGCCCAGAACATGCCGGCCGAACTGACGATCACGAAGGGCTGGTTCGACATCTTCACCGCCGGCTACATCTGGGGGCTCAAGGGCACCACCATGGCCGAGATACTGGGCATGGCCGAGACCGCTCGCGGCATCATCCTGGCCAACACGCTGCTGACCGCGATCCTGCCGGTCGTGCTCATCCTGGTCGCGCTGTACGTCATTTACTACCGCAAGGGCTACCTGCGCCGCTCCGGCAAGGCCAACCCGTCGCTGCGCGACGAGCTGGCGGGCATGTGGGCCATGTGCACCTCGTCCAGGAATACCGCCCTGGCCGGCATCGGCCTCGGCATTCTCGCCGGTCTGCACATGTACGTGACCGGCGCGCTGCGCGAGCACTACGACATCTTCAACTTCGGCGAACTGCTGGTGGCGATGGGCTACACCAACGGCCTGTCGATCCAGGACACCGTGTTCGACCCCGGCTACTGGTACATCACCACCCAGGAAGCGCAGTGGGGCGGCTGGATCATGCAGAAGCTCGGCATCAACAGCATGGACAGCATCTTCTTCGGCCTCGACAACGGCCTGCCGAACCCGCTTTTGAACGCGCCCGGCTTCATGTCGATCGGCATCATTCTCGGCGCCGCCATCATGGCGCTCTTCCGCCGCGAATTCAAATGGAAGCTGCCGAGCTGGGAAACCGCCTTCTTCGCCATCGTCGGCGGCACGCTGATGGGCCTCGGCGCGCGCCTGGCCATGGGCTGCAACATCGGCGCCTTCTTCGCCACCGTGACCAACGGCGACCCCAGCGGCTGGATCTTCCTGATCGGCATGACGATCGGCGCCTACATCGGCGTGAAGGTATTCACCTGGTGGATGGACTGGAGCACCGCCCGCAAGGCATCGGAGTGCGGCCTGTAAGGGCGCATCCGTGGATTTTCGACACACTGGATTAAAGGAGCAAACCCCATGGCCATGAGTTTCAACAAGACCGGCGACCACGAATGGGAGCTGAACGTGTGCGGCTATACCTGCCCGCACCCGCAGATGTACACCAAGAAGGCGCTGCAAAAAATCGAGAGCGGCGACGTGCTGTCGCTGAAATTTGACAACCCTTCGTCGGGCGAGTCGATCCTGGCGATGTGCGAAGCGGAAGGCAGCGACCTCATCGACCGCCAGGACGCCGGCGGCTCCTTCGTCTGGAAGATCCGGAAGGCCTGAGCGATGCAACTGGGACTGGTCATCACCGACGAGCGCTATCTCGCGCACGCCAACGGCCTGCTCGACGCCGCGCTCGCGCGCGGCTGGGATCCGCAGTGCTTCCTCACCGACACCGGCGTCAATCTGCTCGCCGACGTGGGCTTCGTCGGGCGTGCCCGGGCACGCCCGAACAGCGTCGCGCTGTGCGAACACAGCGCCGAGCGCTATGCCGAGGGGCGCTTCGATCTGAATTCGCTCGCCGACTTCGTCGTCGTCGGCGGCCAGTACCAGGATGCCGAACTGGTGAAGAAGTGCGACAAGGTACTGGTTTTCTGAGGGTGCGGCATGACTGATCAAAAACACATTCTGATGGTGGCCGTGCAGAAGCCGGCCGAGGCGCTGCGCATGGCGAGCGGACTGACCCTGCTCGACGACGCGGTCGCCATCGCCGCCTGGGGCAAGCTTCCGGAAGGGAGCGAGGTGGCCGAACAGATGGAGGCGCTCGAGTTCGCCGACGTGCCGGTGGCCGAACTCGACCGCGGAGAGGACGCGCTGGCGGCGCTGGCGCGGCAGATCATCGACAACGACGTGGTGTATTGCGTATGAGCACGGGAAAACAGGTTTTGCTGATCAATCCCGCGGCGGCGCCGGCGATGCCGGGGTTGGCCGAAGCCCTGCGCGCCGCCGGCGCGCAGGTGCGGGAAATGAACATGGACGATTACGGCGCATTGCTCGATGCGCTGCAACAGGACTGGATGCCGGTGGTGCTGAAAGCGCCGCTGGATTGAAAGTGTTTTGCCCGCGGCCATGGTCGCGGTAGAGGTTGTGCAGGGCTGGGGACGGGTTGTACGTTTCTCCGGCGGGCCGGCCGCTATGGGTGCGTCGTCTTGCCGCCGGCAAGGCTGGCGCGGGCTTGAAGATAGATGGAGGATTCGGGATGAACAAGCGGATGAATAGGGGATGGGCCGGCCTGGCCACGCTGTCCCTGGTGTTGAGCCTGCAGGGGTGTGGCGGGGGCGGGGGCGAGGACAAGACCGCCCTGGTGAAACAGATTCCGGTCAATGCGCCGGCGGCGATCGCCCAGGAGTCGGATGCCAATTACGACAACAACGTCAACGGCCTGATCAGCGCGGCGACGCTGAAAAGCTGGAAGGACAACTGGCTCGCCAATCGTCCGGCGGGGATTACCGGCAAACTGGTCATCCTGCAGGCGACGGAGGGTCCGGCAGGGTCCGTATACATCAAGCCCAACGGCACCAACGTATTCACCTATCTGTCGCCGAGCAGCGACTGGATCCAGACGCGCACCAACGGCGTCATCGAAACGCCCAGCATGGTACCGGACGGCGCGGGCATGGATGCGCTGCTGAAGAAATTCAACATCGATCCGAAGAACGACATGATCGTCGCCGCCATGGGCACCGGCAGCAACCCGAACGCGATGGCACAGGGCCGCATCTGGTATGCCTTGCGCTACTGGGGCGTGGACAAGAAAAATCTGGCGATCCTCAACGGCGGCAACCAGTGGATCAACGGCAACGGCATGGCCGCTGGCGACTTCCAGGCAACCGGGAGCGCGGCACCTGGCAACGGCCACGCCTCGGTCAAGGATCTGCTGGTCGACAACACCGCGCTGCAGGCCACGATGCAGGACCTGCTCGCCGTCTTGCCGTCGGCTGACACCAACTTGAAGAACGACGGCGTCTTCATCTGGGATGCGCGCAGCCTGAGTCAGTACAGCGCCGGTGAAATGGTGGAACTCAGCGAAGATACCGATTCCGATACGGCCGGCACCCAGGCATGTGCGACCGCATACTGCGCGCCGGTCAACCCGGCCAACTACATGTGGACCTTCCAGAACAATGGTTCGCGCCAGGGACACCCGTGGGGCACGCTGCAGCTCCAGTACACGCACATGCTCGACTCCACCAAGGGCTTCAGCTACCGGCCCAAGGCGGACCTGGCCGTGCTGCTGGCGGGCGGCACCAACGCCCAGGGCATTGGATTCGTTGGCGCCGACTATGCGCTGGTCGGCGCGGGTAACGCTTACCAGAACGGCGACACGGTCTACACCTATTGCGAGACGACTTTCCGCGCGATGATCACGGGTATCACGAGTGCGGTCATCCTCGGCAAGCCGACCCGTTTCTACGACGGCGCAATGGTGGAATGGAACTCGCTGACCGGCAGAAGCGTCATGACCGATTCGACGGGCAACGAGATCCTGCCGGACAATTCGCCGTGGCGTACCGACGTGAAGTCCTTCTACCGCGCCGCAACCAGCAACACCCTGGTGGCCCAGCGCTACATCACCGACGCCTACGCCAAGTCGGCCAATGCCATCGTCAACGCCGACAAGGCCTACAAGTACGGCGAGACCATCCCGACCGCCGGAGCGCGCGCACCCGCAGCGAACCCGTGCGGCGGCTGACAAACGTCTGAACTATTGCTCTCCTCCTCTGGCCCACGATACGCTCGTGGGCTTTTTTCATGGGGTCAGGGATGTTGAAGCTCATTTCGCGTGCGGGTCCGCTGCGGCTGCTGGCGGTCTGCGCGCTCGCGCTCCTGGCGGGCTGCGGCGACAAGCCGGAGGCTGCGGTCGAGACTTTTCTGAAACGTCACTGGGCCGAGCCGATGCCGCCGCAGGGCACACCTCCGGCGGCGTTCTCGACGCTGGAGGCGTCGCTGAATCCGCAGGCCTGCGGACAATGCCACGCCGAGCAGTACGCGGCCTGGCGTGAAAGCCTGCACAGCAAGACCATGGGCCCCGGCCTGCGCTGGCAGTTGATGCTGATGAACCAGGAGCAGGGCAACCGCTGCCTGCGCTGCCATACGCCGCTGGCCGAACAGAAAGCGCTGCTGGCACTGGAGTATGGCTGGCCGAATGCTCCGAAGCAGCCGCCGCCGGATTTCGTCCCCGCCGACCTGGGGCATCAGGGCCTGGTATGCGCGGCCTGCCACGTGCGTGGGCACCAGCGCTTCGGCCCGCCGCCGCGCGGCGAGGTGGCCAAGGACGGCCCGCATGGCGGTTTCGTCGCGACCGAGGCCTTCCAGGACAGCCGCTTCTGCGCGCACTGCCACCAGTTCCCGGACAACGGCCCGCGGCTGGCCGGCAAGCTGCAGGAGGATACGTACGCGCAATGGGCGGCGAGCGGCTACGCGCAGGATGGACCGGGTAGACAGACCTGCCAGTCCTGCCATATGCCGGACCGCCAGCATCGCTGGCGCGGCATTCACGACCCCGACATGACGCGGCGCGCGGTCGACGTGACCCTGAAACTGGTCCCGCTCGGCGGCGGCCGCCACGAGGCGGTCGCGACCGTGCGCAATACGGGCGCCGGCCATCACTTCCCGACCTACATGGTGCCCAAGGTCGAGCTTGTGTTTTACCGCCGCGATGCCGGCGGCGGCGGCGTCGAACTGGGGCGCCACGTCATCGGCTGGAACGTCGACACGCCGATCACGCGGGAGCTGTCCGATACCCGCCTTGCCGCCGGCGAAGCGCGCGATTTCCGCCAGTCCTTCCACGCAGCGGGCGGCGACTGGCGCGTGGAACTGGTCGTGCGGGTGCTGCCGGCCGAACACTACGAGCGCATCTACCGCGATGCGCTGGAGAACGCTGACCAGTTGCCGGCGGCGGCGCTGCCGCCGTTGCGACGCGCGCTTGAGGAGGCCGTGGCAACGCGCTATGAACTGCTGCGCATCGAGACCGGGGCGGAACCCTGAGCAGAGCCCTGGCCTTTTCATTCGCGGGTGTCGGGCAGACCCGCTTCGGCTGCCGAAAGGGCGGCAATACGGGGGTGATTGCGCGCCGGCGTGAGTCCGGTGCGATTGCAATTTGAAAGATTGCGCCCGGTTCCGCTTGTCGTGCAATCGCACTGGCTGAGTGGTTTTTGCTAAGCCACTGTTATAAAAGAATAATCATGGCAGGCATGATACGTGCTTAAGTTTAGGCGTCGATATGACGGAAGGGAGCCGTAAGCCCATGCGATCAACTGGCGTAGTCACTGTGATGGCCCTTGCCTTGCTGCTGACGGCACCGGCCATCGATGCGGCCGAGCCGGGGAAGCCCAGGCTCAAGTACCGCGACAAGCCGCTGGCGTGTACGTGTGCCACGGGTACGAGCGAGGCGGATATACGCAAGGCATGGGATGCCCGGTTCAAGCAGTCGGAAGGTGCTCGCCTGGATAGTCTGGACGGGCTTCCCGCAACGCGTGACGAACAAAGGAGAAGGGAAGATGAAGTGCAACCAAGGTAGGGGTGGTCTGTTGGGGAAAATCTGGCGCGGCGGGGTCATGCTCTCGCTGCTGGGTCTGGGTGCCGCCATGCTCGCCAGTCTGGCTGGCCGGCATGTTGAGGATTCGGCCGGGCAGACAGCCGCGGGCTGGGGCAGTGAAGCAACGGTGACGCTGGCGGAAGGGGTGGTACAGCTGTCGCCGATCGCGCTCGCCAATGCCTGCGGCCTGGGGGCGTCGAGTTGCTTCAAGTGCCATAACGGCAAACGCGCGCCCGCGCCGGTGATGGATGCCACCAAGGCGCCCTGGCATGCGCAGCATGCCAAGGTGAACAACTCGTGCGTGGGCTGCCACAAGGGGAACTCGCGCATCATGAAGGAGGAGGTGGCGCACGAGAAGATGCTCGCCAAGCCGCGCGACAACACGGCTGAAGCCTGCGGCAGCTGCCACAAGGGCGATCTTGCCAAGGTGCAGGGTGCTTACCACGCCATTCCTGGAGCGAAATAATTATGAAACGTTCATTGTCACGCATCCGTGCGGCTGGCCTCCTCGCCGCTTTGCTGCCGCTGAGCGCGGTTGCCGGCCCCACCATCGAGTTTGGCGAGCAGGGTTCGCTGACCTTTACCTATGCCCTGCAAGGCTGGCTGCAGCACAAGGGGTTCACTTCGCCCACCGATAGCGGCGCATCGAATGATGCCTTCCTGCGCCGTAACCGCCTGACCTTTTCCGGCCAGTACAACGACTTCGTGGGGTTTTATGCCCAGCTCGAGGCTGGCAACGACAGTAAACTCGGCAACGACGACAAGAGCGTCTATTACCGCGATGCGTATGTGACGCTGGACTACCGTGACGACCTGCGTTTCATTGTCGGCCGTTTCAAGAACACCTTCTCGCGGGAGAACCTGGAAGCGTGCCTTGAGCCGCTGACGCTGGATCGCGCGGAAGCGCTTGCCTACACGCCGTTTGGCGGCAGCCGCGACACCGGCCTGGCGATCTGGGGCAACCTGCTGGACGCCCGGCTCCAGTATCGTCTAATGATCGCCGACGGCCGCGAGGGCAACGACGTGGCCAAGGACTATCCCCGTCTGACGGGCCGCGTGCATTACAGCTTCTGGGAGCCGGAGCCCAGCTACGGCTATCTGGGAACCTATCTGGGAACGAAAAAGGTGCTGACCATCGGCGCCGCCTATGACATGCAGAAGGACGTCGCCTACGGCAACTATGTGGCGCGCAGCGACATCAAGGATTACAAGGCATGGACTACGGACGTATTCATGGAATACCCGGCGTTGAGCGGCGTCTATACGCTGTCCGGCGCGTACTTCGATTACGACACGGGCAATGCCATCAACATGGCTCCCGATCCCACGTTGCCGATCGGCAGTAATCTCAAGGGCTACTACGTCAAGGCCGGCTACATGCTGCCCAGCAAGATCGGCATTGGCCGCCTGCAGTTCTTCGCACGCCACGAAAAGTCCGATTACGGCATCAGGGTCGGCAATGCCAATTATTACGACCAGAAATGGAACAGCGTGGGCGCGAACTACTATCTCGACGGGCAGCGCTTGAAGATCACCTTTGAATACGCGGACATCGCCTTCGATACCCAGCATCCGACCAACCCGGCGCTGCAGGATTACAATCAGGCTACACTCGGCTTGCAGTTCATTTTCTGATCGGTCCCCTGCAGTCGTGATGTGCGGCCGCCGGGTGACTGGCGGCCGCGCTTTTTTGTGATGCATCGCTCAAACAGCCAGGAGGTATCGCCATCAAATCGCTGAGCTTGCGGGGAACGGCCAATCAGCGCCCGCCGATTCCATTCTTTCCCGGCTACCAGTTGCCGGTTGCGATGGTGCTGTTCATCGGCATGCTGTATGCCATGCTCGGCCCGCTCGGGGACGAGCCGCACCTGCTCTGGTTGTTCGGTGCCCTGCTCGCCTTCCTGGCGGTGCGCCTGCTTGGCGAATGGGCCGCGCTGAGGCGGCTCGAGCTGGGCATTCTCCGTACGCGCGAAGGTCTGCTGGAGCCGACGCCGATCGAGCCTCACGCATGGACCAGCGTCGGCCATCTCATCCAGGAATACAACACCACGATCGCCACCTTGCGTCTGATATTTCAGACCGTGGAGGAATGCCAGGGGCGTTTTCTCAACGAGCGCAACCGCAGCAACACCATTCTGCAAAGCCTGCCGGGCGCCTTGCTGAGCCTGGCCGACGATTTGCGCGTCACCATCGCCAACCGTCAGGCGGAGGCGTTGTTCGGCGTCCGGCCGGGCGGATTGATCGACGCGAACCTGTTCGAGCTGCTCAACACCAACGAGCGCGACCGCGAATTGCTGCGTGACGCCTTTCTCTACAAGCATGCCATCCGCAATCAGGAAATCGCGCTCAGGGTCGACGGCAGCAAGCGTTTTTTCTCGCTCAATCTCGCTTTCTACAGCGACGAGGAAAACGACATGGGCGGGGTGCTGATCCTGCAGGACATCACCGAGCACCGGCAGCTGATGGAGAGCGTTGCGACGCGCGAGAAACTGGTGGCGATGGGCCAGCTGGCGGCGGGTGTCGCGCACGAATTGAATACGCCCCTCGGCAATATCCTTGGCTATGCGCAACTGCTCGATCGGGGTGCGGCCGGTCATCCGAAACTGGCGGAATATGCCCGCATCATCGCCGACGAGACGCAACGCTGCTCGCATGTGGTGCAGGAATTGCTCGACTACGCGCGCACGGACAAGTGCAGCGGCGAGATCTGCGATCTGAACCAGATGGCGCGGGAATTGATCGAGACATTCATCAAATGCCGGCTTAAACGCTACCGTATCGAAATCGTGCTGGAGCTATGCCAGGAGCCCCTGCTTGCCGAGGGCGGGTGCGGCCAGCTCGATATCGTCCTGGGCAATCTGCTGGTCAACGCCATCGACGCACTCGACAAGATACCGTCGCCGCGCATCGTCGTGCGTACCTGGATGGAAGACACCTATGCCGCGCTCTCCATCGCGGACAACGGCCCGGGTGTGCCACTGGATATCCGCAACCGCTTGTTCGACCCGTTCTTTTCCACCAAGGATGTCGGACAGGGCTCCGGGCTCGGCTTGTCCATCAGTCAGGCCATCGTCACCAAGCGTGGCGGTTTTATTGCCTACGATGCCGAGCATGGCGAAGGGGCGTGTTTCGTCGTCAGGATTCCGGCCGTCGATCTGGAGCGTGCGCAATCATGAAGCAGGATGCTCCCGCCCTCCGCAACGACGGCAAGGACGCTGCCATGAACGACGCCGCCACGAACGACGCCGCGATGAATGAAACCGTGCCGACCATTCTGGTCACCGAAGACGATCGCAACATGCGCGAGCTGATTCTTGCCGTACTGGCCGAATCGTCGATGGCTTTCAGGGTGGCCAGCGCCGAGAATGCGCACGAGGCGATGGATTTTCTCGAGAACAACGACGCCGCCGTCGTGCTCACCGATCTGCGCATGCCGGGTGCCGATGGGCTTGAACTGCTCAAGTTCGTGAAATCGCGGAACCCGCGGACCCAGGTCGTGCTGGTTACCGGTTACGCTACCGTCGAGTCGGCCGTCAAGGCCCTCAAGGAGGGGGCCTACGATTACGTCCAGAAACCGTTCGACACCACCAAGCTGCGCTCGGTGGTAGAAAAGGCGCTCGATTACTTCCTGATCTCGACCGAGAATCAGCGCCTGCGCCGTCAAACGCGCGCCTACGAGGAAAGCGGCGAAATCATCGGCCAATCCCAGGCGAAGGAACGCGTCGACCGCCTGATCGACGCCGCCGCCGCGTACGACTCCAGTGTGCTGATCTTCGGCGAAAGCGGCTGCGGCAAGGAACTGGTGGCGCGCCAGATCCATCAGCGCGGCAAGCGCAGCGGCAAGTCCTTCGTCGCCATCAACTGTGCGGCGATCCCGGAAAACCTGATCGAAAGCGAGCTGTTCGGCTTCCGCAAGGGCTCGTTTACCGGTGCCGAGCGCAACAAGCCCGGCCTGTTCGAGGCCGCCGACGGCGGCACCCTGTTCCTCGACGAGATCAACAATGCGCCGATGGCCCTGCAGGCCAAGCTGCTGCGCGTGCTGCAGGACGGCAGCTTCTATCCGACCGGCGCCACCGAACCGGTTCATGTCGATGTCCGCGTGATTGCCGCCAGCAACCGGCAGATTCCCGAACTGGTGGAAGCCGGCCAGTTTCGCGAAGACCTCTTCTATCGCCTGTCGGTCATGGAAATCAGCGTTCCGCCGCTGCGCGAGCGGCGCGAAGACATCGCGCTGCTGACCTACTACCTGCTGAACAAGCACACGCTGCGCCTCGGCAAGCACATCGGCGGCATCAGCACTGCCGTGCTCGGCGCGCTGATGCGCTACGACTGGCCCGGCAATGTGCGCGAACTGGAAAACATCGTTCAGCGCATGATCATTCTCGCCGAATCGGATCAGATCGACACCGCCGTGCTGCCGTCGCGGCTGACCGAGCAGAAGGACCCGCGCGGCCGCGCCCTCGACTATCTGCCGCCGCAAAGCCTGGACGAGGTGGAAGCCTATTTCATCCGCAAGACCCTGCGCGAGACGCACGGCGACCGTGCCCTGGCGGCGGAAATTCTCGGCATCGACAAATCGACCTTGTGGCGCAAGGTCAAGCGCTATGGCATCGAGGAGTAGGACGGTGAAGGATTCCCTGCGTCATGTCCGATCCCGCATTGTTTGCGGCACGCGCCCGGCGGCGTGGGCGTCCTGCTACGGTTTCCAGGTTGAATGCGATGTCGCTTGACGCCCCGGTAAGCGCGTTGCGCCGCGTGCGCTGGCTGGGCGCGCCGCTGAATCTGTTGCTGCTGCTGGGGCTGGCCGCCTTGCTGGCGCACTGGACCTGGCGTTTTGCCGCGCCGCTGCCGCCGCTGCCGGCAAGCAGTGCGGACGCCGGCATCGTCCTCGACACGCAGCTGGCGTCGCTGCGCGCGGCGCGTCTGTTCGGCGCGGCGCCGGGACGGACGGATGCGCCTGCCGGGCAGACGACTGCGCTTGAGTTGAAGCTGCGCGGGGTGTTCGCCGCACGGGACGGCAAGGCGATGGCGATCGTAGGCGGCGACGGGCCGGATCGGGCGGTCGCGCCCGGCGAGGAGATCGTGCCGGGCGTGGTGCTGGACGCGATCGCGCCCGACCACCTGGTTCTGCTCAACCGCGGCGTGCGCGAACGCCTCGACCTCGATGCGCTGGGGCGGCCGCTCGCGCTGACCGATGGCGATACGCCGGTCTCGCGCCAGGAATTCGAGCAGGCACTGGCCGACCCGCGCAGCCTCGGGGTGCAGGCGCGCCTTGAGAGCGGCCCGCTGTCCGGCCTGCTGCTGACCTCGGTGGCCGGCGACGGGCTGGCGGCGCGGTTGGGCCTGCAGAGCGGCGACACGCTGCGCATGGTCAATGGCATGCCGGTTGCCAGCATGCAGGATTTCGCGCGGCAATTGTCCGGCACGGCGGGCGCGCAGCGCCTCACCGTGGTGGGCGAGCGTCAGGGCAGGCCGCTTATTCTTTCTTACAGGCTGCAGTGAAACGATGAACGAGATGAATAAAACACGATCGGGCTTGTCTCGCCGTTTGACCCTGGGCGTGCTGCTGGCCGCGCTGGCCTGGCCCTCCACGCAGGCGTGGGCCCAGGCTCCGCGTGATCCGGTGGTGCTCAATTTCGTCAATGCCGACATTCCCTCGGTGATCAAGGCGGTGGGCGAACTGACCGGAAAGAATTTCGTCATCGATCCGCGCGTCAAGGGCACGGTGATCATCACCTCGGCGAGGGCGGTGCCGCGCGCCCAGGTGTACCCGATCCTGCTGTCGGCGCTGCGCATGCAGGGCTTCGCCGCGATCGAGAGCCACGGCGTGGTGAAAATCGTGCCGGAGGGTGACGCCAAGCAGGATTTCAGCGTGACCCGGGGCAAGGAGATGAACGAGAGCGGCGACCGCATCGTCACCCAGGTCTACCCGCTGCAGTACGAATCGGCCGCGCAGATGATGCCGGTGCTGCGACCGCTGATCAGCCCCAACAATGCCGTCGCGGCGCTCGCCAACAGCAATACCCTGGTGATTACCGACTACGCCGACAACGTGCGCCGTCTGAACGCGGTCATCGCGGCGGTCGACCAGCCGGGCGAGAACGACACCGCCCTGATCCGGCTGAACCACGTGTCGGCGGTGGACGTGGCGCAGTCGTTGGGACGGCTGATGAACGACGCTACAGCGGCGGCGGGACAGCCGGGTGGCGCGCGGCTGCAGATCGTGCCGGACGTGCGTTCGAATTCGCTGCTGGTGCGCAGCGACAACCCCGCGCGCATCCAGACGCTGCGCGGCCTGGTTGCCGGTCTCGATGTGGCGGGTGCGGCGAGCGGCAACATCCATGTGGTGTACCTGCGCAACGCGGAGGCGACGAAGCTGGCCGAGACACTGCGCGGCATTATGACGGGCGAGGCGCCGGCCGCGCTGGAGCGCATCGGGCTGACGGCCACCACGCCGGCCGCGCCGTCCACCCAGCCGGCGCCGGCCGTCGCGCCGGCCATTACGCCGGTTTCCGGTGCCGCCGGCGGCAGCATGATCCTCGCCGACGCGGCGACCAACTCGCTCGTCATCGGCGCGCCGGACGTGACCTATAACGCCCTGCGCGCGGTGATCGACAAGCTCGACGCGCGCCGCGCACAGGTGTTCGTCGAGGCGCTGGTGGTGGAAATCACGGCCGAGAAGGCGGCCGAATTCGGCATCCAGTGGCAGGACCTGCGCGGCGTCGGGAAAGGCGGGACGAACATCATCGGCGGCACCAACCTCGGCGGCCGCAATAGCGGCAGCAACATCCTCGACGCTGCGGCCAACCTCGGCACCGTGGGGCAGGGCCTGAACATCGGCATCGTCAGCGGAACGATCAACATTCCCGGCCTGGGCGAGGTGCTCAATCTTGGCGCGCTGGCGCGCGCGCTCGAATCGGACGCCAACGCCAACATCCTGTCGACGCCCAATCTGATGACCATGGACAACGAGGAGGCGAAAATCGTCGTCGGTCAGAACGTGCCGTTCATCACCGGCCAGTATGCGCAGACCGGCTCGACCACTACGCCGACGCCGTTCCAGACCATCGAGCGCCGCGACGTCGGGCTGACGCTCAAGGTGCGCCCGCAGGTGTCGGAGGGGGGATCGATCAAGATGCAGATCTACCAGGAAATTTCCAGCCTGCGCCCCACCACCACGGCGACCGACGTGATCACCGACATGCGCTCGATCGATTCCACGGTGCTGGTCGACGACGGCCGCATCATCGTGCTCGGCGGCCTGATCCAGGACAGCATGCAGGATGGCGTCGACAAGGTGCCGCTGTTGGGCGACATTCCGCTGCTCGGCCATCTGTTCAAGTCGGAAAAGCGCAAGCGCATGAAAACCAACCTGATGGTGTTCCTGCGGCCGCACGTGCTGCGCGATACGGCGAGCACCGATGCGATGACCGGTGAGCGCTACGATTTCATCCGCCAGAAGCAGGCCGAGTTCCGCATGCAGCCGCATCTCATTCTGCCCGACATGCAGATGAACCCGTTGCCCGAGTTGACCAACCCGACGCTGCCCGCGCCCGCCGGCCAGCCGCAATCGCCGGCATCCCGATGAACGCCATGGACACAACCGCGTCCCCCGTTCCGGATCCGCAGCTAGCCGCGCTGCTGCCCTACGGGTTTGCCCGGACGCGCGGGGTGGTGGCGGGACGGCGCGTCGGCGATGAAATCGAGATCTGGCTGCGCGAGGGGGCCGAGTCGACGACGCTGGCCGAGGTGCGGCGCATCCTGAAGCGCCCGCTGCAGCCGCAGGTGCTGACGGCGGAAGCGTTCGAGCAGGCGCTGGCGCAGGCCTATGCGCGCGGCGAAAACCAGGCGGCCGATCTGGTCGACGACATGGAGCAGGGGATGGACCTGCGGCAGCTGGCGCAGGACATCCCCGAGGTGGCCGACCTGCTGGAAAGCGAGGACGACGCGCCGATCATCCGCCTGATCAACGCGCTCTTGACGCAGGCGCTGCGCGAGAATGCGTCCGACATCCACATCGAGCCGTTCGAGACGCGCTCGGTGGTGCGCTTTCGCATGGACGGCGCGCTGCGCGACGTGATCGAGCCGAAGCGCGCGCTGCACGCGGCGATCGTGTCGCGCATCAAGGTGATGGCGCAGCTCGACATTGCCGAAAAACGCCTGCCGCAGGACGGCCGCATCACCCTGCGCCTGGCCGGGCGGCCGGTCGACGTGCGGGTGTCGACGCTGCCGACCGGCCACGGCGAGCGCGTGGTCCTGCGCCTGCTCGACAAGCAGGCGGGGCGGCTCGAACTGGGACGGCTCGGCATGAGCGAAGCCACGCTCGCCGGGCTCGACGAACTGATCCACCGGCCGCATGGCATCGTGCTGGTGACCGGGCCGACGGGCTCGGGCAAGACCACCACGCTGTATGCGGCGCTCTCCAGGCTGGACGCCGGGGCGCTCAACATCATGACGGTGGAGGATCCGATCGAGTACGACCTCGACGGCATCGGCCAGACCCAGGCCAACCCGCGCATCGAGCTTTCCTTCGCGCGGGCCTTGCGCGCCATCCTGCGGCAGGATCCGGACGTCATCATGATCGGCGAGATCCGCGATCTGGAGACCGCGCAGATCGCGGTGCAGGCCTCGCTCACCGGCCATCTGGTGCTGGCGACGCTGCACACCAACGACGCCGCCAGCTCGGTGACGCGTCTGATCGACATGGGGATCGAGCCTTTCCTGCTGGCGTCGAGCCTGCTGGGCGTGCTCGGTCAGCGCCTGGTGCGCAGGCTGTGCCCGCTGTGCCGCCAGCCGCACGAAGCGGGCGACAAGGAAATTGCGGCGCTGGGGCCGCCCGCCCCGAATGGGCCGCTGTATCGGGCAGCGGGCTGCGCCCACTGCAATTCGACCGGCTACCGGGGCCGCACCGGGATCTACGAGCTGCTCAGCGTCGACGAAACGCTGCGTCGCATGATTCACGACGGTGCCGCCGAACAGGATCTGCGCACCCATGCGCTGACACACGGCATGGTCAGCCTGCGCCAGGACGGCATGCGCTGGGTGCGCGCCGGCGACACCGCGCTGGAAGAAGTGCTGCGCGTGACGCGCGAGAGCTGAAGGCGGGCGCATGGCTGCATTTCGCTACGAGGCCTACGATGCCGCCGGCCGCCTGCATAAGGGCGTGCTGGAAGCCGACACCGCGCGCCAGTTGCGCGCCCGGCTGCGCGAGCAGGGCTGGCTGGCGGCCGAGGTGGCGAGCGTGTCCGAAGCGTCGATGGGGCGCGGCGGCAGCCGCTGGCATTGGCGGCGCGGCCTGTCCGGCACGCAGCTCGCCTTGGTCACGCGGCAGTTCGCCACCCTCCTGGCCGCCGGCCTGCCGGTGGAGCAGACGCTCAACGCCCTGATCGAGCAGGCCGATACCGATTATCAGCGCCAGGTATTGGCCGGCGTGCGCGGCGAGGTGTTGGCGGGACATTCGCTGGCGCGCGCGTTGCAGAAATATCCGCGCGTATTCCCCGAGCTGTACGCCACCCTGGTCGCGGCCGGTGAACAGTCGGGGCGGCTGGGCGAGGTGATGGAGCGGCTGGCCGACTACACCGAATCGCAGCAGGCGCTGCGGCAGAAGGTCGGGCTGGCCTTCGTCTATCCGGCGATCGTCACGCTGGTGGCGACCGCGGTGGTGCTCGGCCTTTTGACTTACGTGGTGCCGCAGGTGGTGAACGTGTTCCAGAACACGCAGCAGACCCTGCCGTGGCTCACCCGCGCGCTGATCGGACTGAGCGATTTTCTGCGCGCCAGCGGGTGGCTGTGGCTGGCCGCGATCGGCGCGGCGGTGTGGGCGGCGCGGCGCGCGCTGCAGCGGCCTGCACCGCGCCTGCGCTTTCACCGCTGGCTGCTGCGGCTGCCGCTGGTGGGGACGCTGGTGCGCGGCGTCAACAGCGCGCAACTGGCGAGCACGCTGGCGATTCTGGTCGGCAGCGGGGTGCCCTTGCTGGCGGCGCTGCAGGCCGGCGCCGGGGTGGTGAACAACCTGCCGATGCGGCAGGCGGTGGAAGAGGCGGGGCGCCGCGTGCGCGAAGGCGGCAGCCTCTCGCGCGCGCTCGCCGCGGCCAGGCTGTTTCCACCGATGCTGGTGCATATGATCGCCAGCGGCGAGACGAGCGGCCGCCTGGTGCACATGCTGGAGCGTGCCGCCGCGCAGCAGAGCCAGGAAATGGAAAACCGCGTGATGGGGCTGACCAGCCTGCTGGAGCCTTTGCTGATCGTGGCGATGGGAGCGGTGGTGCTGGTGATCGTGCTGGCGATCCTGCTGCCGATTTTCGAGATGAACCAGCTGGTGCATTGATGCGCTGGCCAGCACGTACACAAGGACATGGCATGACATTCAGACCTGCTCATCCGCGCCGTCCGACGCACGGCTTCACCCTGATCGAAATCATGGTGGTGGTCGCGATTCTCGGCATTCTTGCCGCACTGGTGGTGCCGAAGATCATGGGTCGCCCGGACGAGGCGCGCATCGTCGCCGCCAAGCAGGACATCGCCGCGATCAGGCAGGCGTTGAACCTGTACCGTCTCGACAATACGCGCTACCCGACCACCGAGCAGGGGCTGCAGGCGCTGGTGGAAAAACCGGTTTCGGGCCCGATCCCCGGCAACTGGAAACGCGGCGGCTATCTGGAACGCCTGCCCAACGATCCCTGGGGCGCGCCGTACCAGTACCTCAACCCCGGATTGCGCGGCGAGATCGACGTCTTCAGCCTCGGCGCGGACAGCGCGGCGGGCGGCGAGGGCAACAACAAGGACATCGGTTCGTGGGAGCTGTAGGCCAGCGCGGCTTCACCCTGATCGAGATTCTCGTGGTGCTGGCGATCATCGGCATCATGGTGGGCCTGGCGGGGATGCGCATGATGCCGGACGACGATCGCACGCTGCACGGCGAGGCGCAGCGGCTGGCGCTGCTGCTCGAACAGGCGCGCGACCAGGCGGTGGCGTCGGGCGAGCCGATCGCGTTTTCGATGGCGCCGCGTGGCTACCGCTTCTGGTCGCTGGACGCCGACAACCGCTGGGTGCCGCGCGGCGGCGACGAGCTGTTGCGCGATCGTGCGCTGGCGGACGGCGTGCGGCTGGCGGCGCTGCAGGTGAACCAGGCCAGCCTGAATGCAGACGCGCGTCTGCTGTTCCTGCCGTCCGGCGGCAACGCGCCGTTCACGGCCGATCTGGCGCTCAATGCGGCGCACGCGCGCATCCGTGGCGACAGCCTCGGCCGGGTGCGGATCGAAACCCGCGAGGCGACGCCCGAATGACGCGGCGGCAGCGCGGCTTCACGCTGATCGAGGTGCTGGTGGCGCTGGCCATTCTGGCGGTCGCGCTGGCCGCCGCCAGCCGCGCTGCGGCCATGATGGCGGACAGTTCGGCCGAACTGCGCGAGCGTCTGCTGGCCGGCTGGGTGGCGCAGAACCGTCTGGCCGAGCTGCAGGCGCGGCGCGCCTGGCCCGAGGCCGGCATCCGCGAAGGCGAGGTGGAGCAGGCGGGGGTGAAGATGGTCTGGCGCGAAGCCGTCAGCGCCACGCAGAACCGGGCGTTTCGCCGCATCGAAATCAGCGTTGCCGCAGTCGGGCGCGACGCCCGCGCGCTGGCCCGGCTGACCGGCTATCTGGCCCGCGCCGAGGACAAATGAGACAGCGCGGCTTCACCCTGGTGGAAATGCTGGTGGCGCTGACGATCTTCGCGCTGATGTCGGTGCTGGCCTACCGCGGGCTGAGCGCGGCGCTGCAGACGCGCGCGCACCTGACCGCGGACAACCAGCGCTGGCGCGACATCGCCCTGACGCTGGCGCAACTCGAACAGGACATGGGGCAGGTGGTGAACCGCCCGGTGCGCGACAGCGGCGGCCTGCCCCTGCCCGCACTGGTCGGCCACGCGCAGGCCTTCGGCGCCGACGACGCCCAGCTCAGTTTCAGCCGCATGGGCATGGCATGGCAGACCGGCGTGCTGGCCGACGTGCAGCGCCACGGCTACCGGCTCAACAAGGGCACGCTCGAACAACTGGTGTGGCCGGTGCTGGATCAGGCGCCGCGCAGCGAGCCCGCGGTGCATCCATTGCTGGAACGGGTGCGCCGCTTCGAGTTGCGCTACCTCGACGGCAGCGGCAACTGGCAGTCGCACTGGCCGCTGCCCGGGATGGCGGCGCTGCCGGCGGCGCTCGAGGTGGTGCTCGAACTCGACGACGGCGTCGCGGTGACGCGGGTGTTCGCGCTGCCATGAGGCGCCAGCGCGGCATGGCCGTCATCACCGCCATCCTGGTGGTCGCGCTGGTGGCGAGCGCGGCGTCGTTCATGGCGTGGCAGCAGCAGTTGTGGCTGCGCCAGGTGGAAAATCTCGGCGCGCAGGCGCAGAGCCGGGTGGTGGCGCTGGCGGCGCTGCAGTGGGCGCGCTCGGCGCTGGCGCAGGACGCGCGCAGCAGCAGCGTGGACCACCTGGGCGAGGGCTGGGCGCAGCCCCTGTCGCCGCTGCCGGTGGAAGGCGGCGAGCTGAGCGGTGGACTGAGCGATCAACAGGGGCTGTTCAACCTCAACAGCCTGGTACGCGAGGGCAAGGCCAGCGCGGCCGATCTGGCGGTGTTCCAGAAGCTGCTCGACCTGCTGCAGCTGCCGCCCGGCCTCGCCGGCGCGGTGGTCGACTGGATCGACCCCGACGCCGAGCCGACCTATCCGGGCGGCGCCGAAGACATGGATTATCTGGCGCTGGATCCGCCTTACCGCGCCGCCAACCGGGCGCTGACGACGGTGGACGGGCTGTATCGCATCAAGGGCTTCGACGCGGCGCGGGTGGAACGCCTGCGTGCCTTTGTGACCGCGCTGCCGCAAGCGACGCCGGTCAACGTCAACACCGCGCCGGCGGAAGTGCTGGCGGCGGTCGCCGGCCTCTCGCTCGACCAGGCGCGGGCGCTGGTGGCGGCACGCAAGGCGCGGCATTTCGCGGACCTCGCCGATTTCCGTGAGCGGCTGCCGCAGCCGGAGGCGCCGCTGAACGAGACGCTCTTGAGCGTCGACAGCCGCTATTTTCTGGTGACCGGCCACGCCCGTTTCGGCCGCGCGAAAGCGGGCTGCCAGGCCCTGCTGGAACGCGAAGCGACTGCCTGGCCGAAGCTGGTGTGGCAAAAAAATATCTGACCCGATCGAATCCCGACCATGAGCCTGCTGCGCATCCATATTCCCTCTTCCTGGCCCGACGTCGAGCCGGACGCCGCGCTGCCCTGGTGCAGTCTTGGCGCGCGCGGAGAACTGCTCGGCGCCGGCCTCGCCCCGCTCGCCGAGCTGCCGCGCAGCGAAGCCTGCGAACTGGTGCTGCCGGCGGAGGCCGTGCTGCTGACCCGTGCCAGCCTGCCGCGCGGCAGCAAGCAGAAATTGCGGCAGTTGTTGCCGTATGCAATCGAAGACCGGCTGGTGGCCGAACCCGATGCGGTGCATGCGGCGACCGGCCCGGCGCCGGTCGCCGGCCAGACTGCGCTGGCGGTGATCGACAAGGCCTGGCTGGCGCGGTTGCTGGCGTGCTTCAACGGGGCCGGCCTGCGCCCGCGCAGCGCCTGGCCGGAAACCCTGCTGCCCGCGCTGCCGGCCGATGGCTGGGTGATGGTGTGGGACGGCCGCGGCGGCTTTCTGCGCAGCGGCGAGCATGCGGGCATGAGCCTGGACGGCGGCTTATCCACAGAGCCCCCCGCCGCCCTTGTGCTGCGCGTGGCGGAAGCGCGCGCAGCGGCCGCGCTGCCGCAGCGCCTGTTGCTGCGCCTGCGCGACGGTACGCCGCCGCCCGACGTCGAAGCCTGGAGCCGCGCACTGGGCGTGGCGGTCGAGCTGGGGACGGAATGGGCGCCGTTGCGGCATCCGGACGTCATCCGCGGCGGCATCGATCTGCTGCAGGGGGCCTTCGCGCCAGTGGGCGTGACGCGCGGCGACTGGTCTGCTTGGCGGCTGCCGCTGATCCTGGCCGGACTGATCGTCTTGCTGCAGATCGGGGCGACCACGACCGAGTGGTGGCTGTTGAGCCGTGAAAAGCAGACCTTGCAGGCGACGATGGAAAAGCATTTTCGCGCGGCCTTCCCCGACGCGCGCGTGGTCGTCGATGCGCCGCTGCAGATGCAGCGCAATCTGGCCGAACTGCGCGGCGCGGTCGGCCAGATGTCGCCGACCGACTTTCTGCCCCTGTTGGCGCGGGCGGCCGCCGCGCTCGACGCCGGCAGCCGTAGTGGTTTGCGCGCGATCCACTACGAAGCCGGCCGGCTTCGTCTCGACCTGCCGGTGGCCGACCAGGCGGCAGCAGAGCAGCTGCGGCAGCGGCTGGCCGATGCCGGTCTGAACAGCCAGCTGCAAAGCGTCAGCGGCACCGCGCCGCAATCCATGGCGCGCATCGCGATTACGGGGAGCCGGCCATGAAAGACGCGCTGATTCAATTCTGGCTGGCACGCGCGCCGCGCGATCGCCGGATCCTTGCCGCGGCGGCGCTCCTGGTGGCGGTCCTGGGGCTCGCCTACGGCTGGCTGCCGCTGCAGCGCGAGGCGGCGCAACTGCGGCAGACCCTGCCGCAGTTGCGCGCGCAGGCCGGACAACTGCAGCAGGATGCACAGGAAGCCATCCGCCTGCGCGCGCAGCCCGCGGCCAAGGTGGAGGCCGAGGCGGGCAGTCTCGCTGCCGCCGTCGAACGGCGCGCGCAGGACCTGGGACTGCGCGGACAGATCGAATCCATCACGCCGCAGGAGGCGGGCCGCGTCCGCGTCGTGCTGCCGCAGGTGGGGTTCGACGCGTGGCTCGGCTGGCTCGGCGAACTGCAGACACATCATGGGGTGCGGGTCGATTCGGTGCGTATCGAGGCGGGCGAGGTCGCCGGCACGGTACGGGTCGATGCGGTACTGGCGGGCGGATGATGGCGGATCGTGCGCCCTTCCGTTTGCGCGGGCACCACTACCTGCTGGCGTTGCTGGCGTATCTGACGCTGCTGCTGGCATGGGCGCCGGCCAGCCTGCTGGCGTGGGCGCTGCCGCATTTCACCCGGCAGGCGGTGTCGCTCGACCGGGCGACGGGGAGCGTGTGGCACGGCCAGGCTGCGGAATTGCGGGTGCGCGCGGCGGGTTTGTCGGGCGACCTGCAACTTGGCCGCGTGAGCTGGCGCGTGCGGCCGCTCGACCTGTTCGCCGCCCGTCTCGGCTACCGGCTGCAGCTGGCCGGTGCGGGTATCCAGGCGCAGGGCGTGCTGCGCGCAGGCGCGAACCGCGCGGAATTGCTCGAAGCGCGGATCGACATGCCGGCCAAGCGGCTGGCGCAACTGGCGCCCGACTTCGCATGGTGGCAACCGGACGGCCGGCTGGTTTTGACGGCCGACCGCATGGCCTTCAGCCCGACTGAAGCACGGGGCGAAGCCGTGCTGCGCTGGCTGGACGCCGCCTCGGGCCGGTCGCCATCGCGGCTCGGCAGCTACCGTGCGGACATCGCGGGCGCGCAAGGCGGTTTGACGTTCACGCTGGCGACCGAGTCGGGCCCGCTGTCGCTGCAGGGACAGGGCAATTGGGACGCCCGCGGCGTGGTGTTCAATGGCGCGGCGCGTGCCGCAGCGGACAGCAGGGCGGAACTGGACGGGCTTCTGAACCTGATCGGTCCGGCCCGGCCGGACGGTGACCGCACGATCCGTATCGGGCATTGAGACATGACCCGTGTGTTCCGCAACCAAGCCGCGCCCATGCGGCGCATGCGGCAGCAGGGCGCCGAAATCGCCATGCGCAATGGCGCCTGTTTGCGATAAGCTCCGGACGATAGTTGAGAACCATGATGCCGAGTATGTTTTCTGCCAATGAACTGGTTTGCGAGCGTGGCGAACGCCTGCTGTTCAGCAATCTGGGTTTCGATCTGTCGGGCGGCGAGGCCTTGCTGGTAGGCGGGGGCAACGGCCGCGGCAAGACCAGCCTGTTGCGCATCCTGTGCGGCCTGTCCGCGCCTGCCGCCGGTACCGTGCGCTGGCGCGGCGAAGCCATCGGCAGGACGCGTGAACGCTATGCCCGGGAGATGGCCTACCTCGGTCATGCCAATGGCATCAAGGACGATCTCTCGCCAATGGAAAACCTGCGCATCGCGGCGGCGCTGAACGGGCGTGCACTGGATGTCGCGGCGGCGACGGCTGCGCTGGAGCGGATCGGCCTGTCGCGCTGCCTGGATCTGCCCGCCCGCGTGCTGTCCTTCGGCCAGCGCCGACGCGTCGCACTGGCCGGGCTGATGACGGCCGGCGCGCTGCTGTGGATACTCGACGAGCCGCTGACCGGACTCGACGTCGAGGGCGTCGCCCTGGTCGAGCGGATGATCCGCGATCACGTCGTGGCGGGCGGCCTCGCGGTCATGACGACGCATCAGCCGATGACGCTCGACGGCCTGACGCCGCAAACCCTGTCGGTCGGGACATGAGCGGGATCATTGGCGCTGCGGCGGCTTTACCGGTACGGCGGCTTGCGCGTGAGCCCCGATGCTGAGATTCCTGTTCACCGTCGTTCGCCGCGACGTGCTGCTGGCGGCGCGGCGCCGCGGCGACTGGCTGACCGCGCAATTCTTCTTCGTCATCGTGGTGAGCATGTTTCCGCTCGGCATCGGGCCGGAGCCGGGCATGCTGCGCACCATCGGGCCGGGGGTGGTGTGGGTCGCCGCCTTGCTCGCCTCGCTGCTGTCGCTGGACCGGTTGTTCGCCGACGATTATCGCGACGGCAGCCTGGAACAAGCGATGCTGTCGCCTTGTCCCATGGCGTTGCTGACGCTGGGAAAAGCCATCGCGCACTGGGTCATCAACGGAATTCCGCTGCTGCTGATTGCGCCGCTGCTCGGGATCCAGTTCAATCTGCCGGCCGCGGCGCTGTGGATTCTCGTCCTGTCGCTTGCCATCGGCACGCCGATCCTGTCGCTGCTCGGCAGCATCGGCGCCGCGCTGACGCTGGGCCTGCGCGGCGGCGGCGCGCTGGTCACTTTGCTGATCATGCCGCTTTATGTGCCGGCCCTGATTTTCGGTGCCGGCGCGGTGGAGGGCGTGCTCTCCGGCAGCGGCTCGGAAGCGCATCTTTCGCTGCTGGGGGCGTTTCTGGTGTTGTCGCTGTTGCTGGCGCCCTGGGTGAGCGCCATGGCGCTTAAAGTTTCCGTGGAGTAGAGATTTGAATTTGTACCACTATGCTTCGCCGTCGACTTTTTATCCCTGGGCCGGGAAACTGATCCCGTGGTTTGCGGCGCTGGCGCTCATTCTGGCGGCAGCGGGGCTGTACATCGGTTTCTTCGTCGCGCCGACCGACTTCCAGCAGGGCGAAGGCTACCGCATCATTTTCATCCATGTGCCGGCGGCCTGGATGTCGATGTTCATCTATGTCGTCATGGCCTTCTGGTCGGCCATCGGCCTCGCCTTCAACACCCGCCAGTCCTTCGTCATGGCGCGCGCGCTGGCGCCCACCGGCGCCATGTTCACCTTCGTCGCGCTATGGACCGGCGCGCTGTGGGGCAAGCCGATGTGGGGCGCCTGGTGGGTGTGGGATGCCCGGCTCACCTCGGAACTGATCCTGCTGTTTCTCTATGTCGGCGTCATGGCCCTGCAGGCCGCGATCGACGACCCGCGCCGCGCCGACCGCGCCGGCGCGCTGCTCAACCTGGTCGGCGTCATCAACGTGCCGGTCATCTACTTTTCGGTCAAATGGTGGAACACCCTGCACCAGGGCGCTTCGGTCAGCCTCACGCGTGCGCCCTCGATGGCGCAGACCATGCTCTGGGGCATGCTGATCATGGCACTCGCCGCCTGGATGTACACCATCGCCGTTGCCCTGGCCCGCGCCCGCACGCTGACCCTTGAACGCGAGCGGCAGAGCGAATGGGTGCGTGCCCGGCTGGAGGGGCAGCCATGAACTGGGAAAGCTGGCAGACCTTCTGGGCCATGGGCGGCTACGGCCTCTATGTCTGGGGCTCGTTCGGCATGACGCTGCTCTGCGTCGCAGCCGAGATCGGGCTGCTGCGCCGCCACCGCCTGCAGGTCTGGCGACGGCTCAGGCGCATGAAAACATGGGACGCGCAATGATTTTTTATCCGGAAACCGCACGGCAATGAAACCACGTCACAGAAAACTCGCCCTGATCGTCCTGGTCGTCGCCGCGCTTGGAGTTGCGGTGGCGCTGGTGCTCAATGCCTTCAACAGCAATCTGGTGTTTTTTTTCTCGCCGACCCAGGTCGCCAATGGGGAGGCACCGACCGGCCGCGCTTTCCGCATCGGCGGCCTGGTCGAGGCGGGGAGCGTCCGGCGCGAGGCGGATGGGCTCACCACGCGTTTCGTCGTCACCGATACCGCCCGCTCGATCCCGGTGGCCTACACCGGCATCCTGCCCGACCTGTTCAAGGAGGGCAAAGGCGTGGTGGCCGAAGGCAGGCTGGGAACCGACGGACTGTTCGACGCCACCCAGGTGCTGGCCAAGCACGACGAGAACTACATGCCGCCGGAAGCCGCCAGTGCCATCGAACAGGCGCAGAAGGCGCAGCAGACGATCGTGGAGTGAGTGCGATGGTCTGGCTGGCGTTCATGCATAAGTTTCCTGCCGCGGCAGGCACTCCATGGTTTAACTTGAGGCAGACATCATGATTCCCGAACTCGGTCATTTCGCTCTGATCATCGCGCTGCTGCTGGCGTTGACCCAGGCCATCCTGCCGCTGTACGGCGCGCAGCGCGGCAATTTCACGCTGATGGCGGTGGCGCGGCCCGCGGCGCAGGGGCAGTTCGTGTTCGTCGCCGTCGCCTTTGCCTGTCTGGCCTATTCGTTCCTGACCAACGATTTCTCGGTCGAGAACGTGGCGCGCAACTCGTTCTCGCAGTTGCCCGAGGTCTACCGCTTCACCGCCACCTGGGGCTCGCACGAAGGTTCCCTGCTGCTGTGGGTGCTGATCCTCGGCTTCTGGAGCACCGCGGTGTCGGTATTCTCGCGCCGCCTGCCAGAAGACATGGCGGCGCGCGTAATCGGCGTCATGGGGCTGATCTCGGTCGGCTTCCTCGCCTTTCTGCTCACCACCTCCAACCCGTTCGAGCGTCTGCTGCCCGCCGCCATCGACGGCAACGACATGAATCCGCTGCTGCAGGACTGGGGCATGATCATTCACCCGCCGATGCTGTACATGGGCTACGTCGGTTTCGCGGTGGCGTTCGCCTTCGCCATCGCCGCGCTGCTTTCCGGCAAGCTGGACGTCGCCTGGGCGCGCTGGTCGCGGCCGTGGACCACCGTGGCGTGGGCCTTCCTCACCCTCGGCATCGTGCTCGGCAGCTGGTGGGCCTACCGCGAACTGGGCTGGGGCGGCTGGTGGTTCTGGGATCCCACCGAGAATGCCTCGTTCATGCCGTGGATCGCCGGCACCGCCCTGATGCACTCGCTCGCCGTCACCGAAAAGCGCGGCGCCTTCAAGGCCTGGACCGTGCTGCTCGCACTCGTCACGTTCGCGCTGTCGCTGCTTGGCACCTTCCTGGTGCGTTCCGGCGTACTGTCGTCGGTGCATGCTTTCGCCACCGACCCGGCGCGCGGCGCCTTCATCCTTGGCTTTCTTGCCGTCGTCATCGGCGCCTCGCTCGCGCTGTACGCCTGGCGCGCGCCGAAAATGATCACCGGCGGCGGCTTCACCTGGTTCTCGCGCGAATCGCTGCTGCTGGCCAACAACGTGATCCTGATCGCGGCGCTGGGCGCGGTGCTGCTCGGCACGCTGTACCCGTTGTTCATGGACGCCATGGGACTGGGCAAAATCTCCGTCGGGCCGCCGTATTTCAATGCGGTGTTCGTGCCGCTGATGGCGCCGGCGCTGTTTCTCATGGGCATCGGCCCGCTGGCGCGCTGGAAGGAAGCCAGCCTGCCGGACCTCGCCACCCGCCTGAAGTGGGCGCTCGGCGTGGCGCTCGCCGCCGGCCTGCTGCTGCCGCTGACGCTGGACGGCTTCAATCCCTGGGCGAGCCTGGGCTTTTTCCTTGCCGTCTGGATCGCGCTGACGGTGCTGGCGGCCTTCCGCGACCGGCTCCGGCACGGTCAGGGCAGCGCGATGCGCAAGCTGGCTGGCTTGCCGCGCAGCTTCTGGGGCATGCAACTGGCGCACCTGGGCATCGCCGTCGGCGTTGCCGGCATCGCGGTGGTCGCCAACTACTCGGCCGAGCGCGACGTGCGCATGGAGGTGGGAAGCCATGCCGAGCTTGCCGGCTACACCTTCACCTTCCGCGGCGCCGCCGCGCACGACGGCCCCAATTACCGCGCCGCCCGCGGCACCGTGGAGGTCAGTCGGGACGGCAAGCCGGTGGCCACGCTGCACCCCGAAAAGCGCGTCTACAACGCATCGGGCATGGGGATGACCGAGGCCTCGGTGCATCCGAACGTCTTCCGTGATCTCTATGTCGCCATGGGCGAACCGCTCGACGGGTCGGACGGCGCCTGGACCGTGCGTCTGTTCTACAAGCCGTTCATCAACTGGCTCTGGTTCGGTGCCCTGTTGATGGTGGCGGGCGGATTCATGGCGGCCGCCGACAAGCGCTATCGCATCGCGCTGCGGCGCCGCGAGGTGCCGCAGCATCTCGCGGCGCAGGGAGCCTGAATCATGAAGCGCTGGCTGCCGCTCGTCCTGTTTCTCGTCCTCGTCGGCTTTTTCGCCAAAGGCCTGTTCCTCAATCCGCGCGAGGTGCCTTCGCCGTTCATCGGCCGGACGGCGCCCGCCTTCACGCTGCCGGTGGTGGGGAATGCCGGCGCGCCCTTCAGCCCGGCCGACATGAAGGGCAAGATCTGGATGCTCAATATCTGGGCGCCCTGGTGCGTGTCGTGCCGCCAGGAGCACGGCTTCCTGATGCAGCTTGCACAGAGCGGCCGCATCCCCATCGTCGGCCTCAACTGGAAGGACGCGGATCGCGAGGCGCAGGCGCTGCTGGCGCGCACCGGCAGCCCCTATGTTGCCGTGCCGGACGACCTCGACGGCCGTGTCGGTATCGATTACGGCGTCACCGGCACGCCCGAGACCTACATCATCGACCGGCAGGGCATCGTGCGGCTGAAGCACGTCGGTCCGATCGGCCCCGACGTATGGCAGACCAAATTCGAACCGACACTCAAGGAGCTGGGCGCATGAAACCTGGCCGCATCAAACCTGCCCTGCTGGCTATCCTGCTGGCGGTTTCGCTGTCGGCGCAGGCCCGTGACGCGGCGCCGCAGGCGGCACTGCCCAGCACGGACGATCCCGTCATCGAACAGCGTCTGGTCAATCTGGCGGAAGACCTGCGCTGTCTGGTCTGCCAGAACGAGTCGCTGGCCGGCTCGCGAGCCGCGCTGGCGGAAGACCTGCGGCGCGAGATCCGCACGCAGATGATGGCGGGCAAAAACGACCGCGAGGTCGTCGCCTACCTCACCGAACGCTATGGCGATTTCGTGCTGTACCGTCCGCCGTTCAAGCCGGTGACCTGGCTGCTCTGGCTCGGCCCCGTGCTGTTCCTGGGCATCGGCGGCGGTGCCTGGTACCTGACCCTGCGGCGCCGCCGCGACGTGCAGGCGGTCCCGCTGGACGAGAAAAAACGTGCCGCTGCCGCGCAACTTCTGGAAGAAAAATGAACCCGTTCTGGACCGTGTCCCTGTTCTGGATTGCCGCCGCCGTCTGCGTCGTCGTGGCCCTGGCCTTCGTGCTGCCCCCCTTGTTGCGGGTGCGCGACGGGGCAGGCAAGGCTGCCCGGCGCGACGTCAATATCGCCGTTTACCGGGACCAGATGAAGGAAATGGAAGCCGACCGCACCCACGGCCTGCTTTCCGACGCGCAGTATCAAAACGCCAGACTGGAACTGGAAACCCGTCTGGCCGACGATGCCCTGACCGCGGAAGAACACCCCGAATCCGTCTCGTCCGGCAGCCGCAAACTGGGGTATGCCCTGGGCGCCGTGCTGCCCGCCGCCGCCTTCGCCCTCTATTACTGGCTGGGCAGCCCCGCATCCCTGCTGGCCATTGCCGATGCGCAGCCCGGTACGGCCGCTTCCGCCATGGCCGGCGCGGCGAACGGGCATGATTTCATGGCGCTGATCCGCAAAGTGGAAGAAAAAACCCGGGCCAATCCGGATGACGGCGAGGCCTGGTCCATGCTGGCCCGCTCCTACGCGGCGATGGAGCAGTGGCCCCAGGCGCTGCAGGCGTACGAAAGAGCGGCCAGGCTTTTGCCGCAGGATGCGTCGGTACTGTCCGGCTATGCCGAGGCGCTGGCCATCGCCAACCGGTTTGTGCTGGCAGGCAGGCCGATGGAACTGGTGCAGCAGGCGCTGGAGATCGATCCCGACGACCTCAAGGCCCTGGAAATGGCCGGTTTCAATGCCTTGCAGGAGGGCGATTTTTCCCGGGCCAGCGAGCATCTGAAGCGCATGCATGGCTTGTTGCCGCCGGACTCGCCCGCTGCCCAGAGCGTCCTGGCCGCGCTGACGGAAGCCGAACGCCTGGCCCGGTCGGGTACGTCCGGGCTGGCCAGTCCGCCCTCCGCGGACGACAGGCCGGCGTCGGTTGCCGTGGGCGCAACGATCCGCGGCAGCGTTGACGTCGCGCCGGCGCTCAAGTCCGGCCTCGCGGGGACGGACGTACTTTTTATTTTCGCGCGTGCGGCGCCGGGCGGGCCGCCGGTCGCTGCGATCCGGGCGGGCGCCGGCCGGTTTCCGCTGAAATTCGAACTTGACGACAGGGCGGCAATGAACCCCGGCAATACCCTTTCGCAACACGGCCAGGTGACGCTGGTGGCCCGCCTGTCCCGGTCCGGCAACCCGACGGCCCAACCGGGCGATCTGGAAGGCAGTGCCGCCAACGTGGCGGTGGGCGCGAGCGACGTGAAAATCCTGATCGATCGGCGTCTCCCCTGAAGCGGCCCAGATTCATCCCCGGCCGCGAATCCGGGCCGTGGCGGCTGGCGTGTCAAGTATTTTCCAATTCACACATGAGCCTGAGCGAGCGGGGCAATCGGAGTTGATTCAGGCGGCGCGTTGTCGGGATTTGTTGATGAGTTGAAAGAGTTGTGCTTTGGCCTGGTTGAGGCGTCTGGCGGCCTCATTATCGCTGCATCTCCTGGCGATTTCATCCAGCCTGTCGAACGAGACGCCCGGCTTGAGGAAGCTTTCTGCATTCGACAGCGATTTGAGCTTC